>Ga0315913_1011332_pt1 | contig 10097 bp, 3 predicted proteins | sample MpolsnodulesMG_FD_207736 | JGI IMG/M metagenome (GOLD analysis project Ga0315913, IMG submission 207736) | Medicago polymorpha root nodule microbial communities from Los Angeles, California, United States - small nodules | ecosystem: Host-associated > Plants > Roots > Nodule | place: USA...
ATACAATCATAGTGAACCAGAAAATATATGAACCTTTTGCAATGTGATTTTTTACTACAACAGCTATGTACTTGGTAAGTTTAGAGTCCATATAAAGGCCTTCTGCATTTGATTTGAATTTTTGGGAAAATACCCTTATTGTAATGTAAACAGAAAGGAATCTCATTGATCCACACCATTTGATGGATAGAATAAAAAAAAACAAAGACAAACATGGGAATCTGGATTGTTGTTTTTCTGAACTTGCATGGTCATGTATATTACTTTTGCTAGCTCCTGATAACTAAATACCTTTAGATATTACTGAAATCAAATTATGCTATTATCAACTTGGTTTGTCTTTGTCATCATTGTTGCAACCTAGTGGTTTGGCTGTGAGAACATTTTATGCGTAATCCCAGGTTCAAACCCAGGTCACCACACTTCCCCCTCCCTATGTGTGTTTTTTATTTTAGCTAACCCAGGCCACTAGGCCATTAGAAAAACAAAACAAAAAATTGGTTTGTCTGTTTATTTGTATAAAGCTTTTAATCAATTTCTGAATTCCATGCCGCCCTCCTCTCTTGTGCCCGCTGTCACTTAACTGCTTCTAGTCTTTTAACTTCATACTAGATGATTTAAATTTAGTTGAACTTTTTATAGAATCTATATCATACTAGATGATAAATTTAGTTGAACATTTTGGAACGTAGTCGAATCGTTCAAGTAAAGAGTTGACGATGTCAAAATCATGTATAGGTTTTTCAATATTTAAAAGGTTTTAAATCATGCTAATACCCTGATAAGAAGAGCTAGGAAAAATTTATAATGACAAGCTTTCCACAGTGCCAGACTGTAAAATTCTGTGTATTTTTACTAGTTAATGAGTTTGAATCATGTTCCATTTTCGTTCCATTGTATATTTGTTGTTGATACAAATTCTTCAAACACTTTTTCCTTTTCACTTTATGTTAATACAAAAATCTGTGTATTTTTACTAGTTAATGAGTTTGAATCTCCTAACATAATAATTGCAACTTGCCATCCCTTCCAGCCTCTTGTTTCATTCCTTGATTATATTGATGTCAATGATATTTGAGAAATTTCAGTTCAACTTGTATAGTTATCTAATCTTAAAATGCTACATGAAAAAAATAAAAAGGAAAAGGAAATTGCTTGATGTCACGAAACGGTTCCCTAACGAAATAATATCATTGGACATTGACCTATGTTTTCCATCAAACGTCGGTTAAAATTTTTCTCATTTGTCCGATATTCGTGTCTCTTTTCTTTCATCACACGTAGCACAGCTGACATAAAAATTGAGTTGATGTTATCTACTTGCTGACAGCTTGCTCTCTTACAGTTAATCTGTCTCACCTAAAGAGTGAATGCAAAAGATGTATCAGCATATCAGCATCAGGGAATAGAGTTCTCAGATTGATAGCATATCACCTACCATGGATGAGTGAAAAAAAGGTGAGTGCACTGCATGCTACACTAGGTTGTATGGTAACTGTTAGACTGTATTTTCCGACACAAATAATTTGACAGAAGAAAAACATGTTAAGTTGGGGTTAGTGTTTGTTTACATTACAGATGGTTGTTAGTTCGACAGATTTTGGAACACTTGGCATATTGGAGATTGCAAGTCTATTCAGTTTCGACTAAAGAAATTTAAATTGCTTATGAAGAGACAAATTCAAAAGGTCGAAGACACGTGGGAGCTTGTCAAGAAATCTGAGAGACATAGCAAGACATGTGTCGTAGGTTTTTATTTGTGACTGTTATTTTCAGTTATTTTCTTAATTAGTATATATAGTGGTTCTGTATAGAAAATAAGGGTCACTGATCATTTACAGAAACCTTAAACACTCAAATTATCCAATTACAACGAGAAACGAGTCTTAGGAAAATGTATGTATGATTTGATGTACTAGTTTTCTTCATATATTCAATCAAATGCTTTTCTTTAAAGTTGTTTACCTTTACTTTTTTGTTTCTTTATTTATGAAAGTATTTCGACCCTGTTGAAATAAGCAGTTAAATTCATCTTTTTTACATTCAAACTTATGAATATGATGAACATTCAAACATTTATGAGAAATAATTGAACACATTTTTCCTAGGATTTAATAGTTTGATCCCACAAGTAATTAATTTAAAACTAGTAATTGTTTACCAAAAACAGGGTAAACAAATTGGCACGTCTGGTGGAACCCTTTTGTGCAAAATTTTAAATAAATTCATTTCTTAAAAGTTCATTTGTGTATGCGTTTAAGAAGTGGTAAAGCTCTTCCTGAAATGACTTGTCCAAACACCGAGCTTCTACATCCAACACACAAAGTAACGTTCAAAGTATGCGAGAACAATCAACCCAAGCGTCAGTTGATGGCGCCAATGTGTCAAATGTTATAGGAGTAACTGCTCTTATGCCAGCGTCGATAGTTATGGGGGGTAACTGCTCATGTATCAGTTTCGACAATGACAACCTCGACGCATTCTGACTCGGTGGCATCTGTGCTACCACCAATGAGTTTAATAACACCTATGGGTACAAATCCCCCAATTGGAAACTCTATTGAATCTAGATTCCCTTTTATGCCACAATTTTTGTTACCAATGGTCAGCAAATGCACGCAAACCTCTGAGAGAGTAGGACCCCACATGTACGTACCCGTGTGATCAGCAAATGCACGTGTTAGCATGATCCTTCTGAAAATTATAATTTATTTATCAATGCTATATGCTTCGAGTTGATAATCTCAAATGGTTAATGAGCTTCACCAAATAATGAGTTGTTCATGAAAATCTGAGTTCGATTCATGTGTATGTAAACAATTTTGACTTTACTTATATTCCGGTCGAACTTCAAATTATCAAGATCTCTTTCCACTGAGAATGAAGGATTAATAGAAAAATATTACTCCATCCGTCTCAAATTATAAGTCGTTCTAGGCATTTCATACAAATTAAAAAATGTAATTAATCTTATATAAGAAAAAGAAATTATGAGTAATTTTACAAAATTAGTCAGCATTAATTGTTTGTGAAATATAAATTAAAGAATCGAAAGAAGAAAGAGTAATAAACAATTAAAAATATAATAGAAAAAATAATATTAATATTACGTTGATATTGTAAAACGACTTTTAATTTAAGATAAATTATAATTTGGGACGGAGGAGGTATATGCCCTGGGGTACATGCTGGAGGCACATGTTGGATTGGATTTATTTTTAACTCATTGCACGCTTGTTCATATTCTTACTATTATTTATGGGTCATGTTGCATGAGGGGGCAATAATATGAGGACAAATATGAGATCAACTTTACCCACTTCACATTTCTAAAAGATCACATATGATTTTGGAAGTGTACACATTCAGACCATATAAAAACTGTTCTATTTTGGATGTGTACTTTTGAAATGATTATGGATGTGAGAAAAGTTCCTCCTTTAATAGATCAAGGAAAAATATGGGGTTTTATTAGGTCTTGGAAATGCATTTCAATGGGTATGAACTTCTCTCATCCCCATCTTATGTTTTAGCTTGAGTTAAAACTTGTGGTTGATGAATAGAATAAGAGAATAATTCCTTATTCACACTTTATTGCTATTATTCATGAGTGCAGATAATCTTTAATTTCTCTTTTATCAAACTTTTCACTTGAGTTTACGAAGTCAAAAATAAATTATGTTGCATATATTTTGTGATGTCTTATTTTATATTACCTCCGTATCTAATTATAAGATTATTTTGATAATTTTTTTTGTCCATTTGTACTAGACTTCTTTGTTATTTTCAACTACAATAATATATTTCTTTACATAAATACTCTCTATTTATTATACATCTTTTTCTTCAATCAGTAATAAATAGCATGTTAAAAACATAAACTAGTTCGAATTACAAATATCAACTTTCTTACTTCAAGTGATTTTGCCAATAGGGTCTTATAATTGGGACAAAGGTAGTATACAAGTTTAACAATAAATTTCTATCACAATTTAAATGGTTAACATAGTTTAAATATATAGCCAATTCGAACTCAATAACTGACATAATTAACCACGATTTTAATGTAATTACCTGTATATTATTTTTAACTTTCAATTATATCAATGAATAGATGATTTTGGGATGACTTTTCACTTCCAACTATACCTTTTATTTAAACTATTATATCTACAGTTTTATCCCCTTTACATTATTATTTAAATTGTTAAAATAGGAACAACTTATTAATAAAAAAATATAGTCAAAGTGTGTTAAAATAAAAACAACAATACATGAGCAATATTTGAAACGATTAAAAGATCGTTTATTTTAATTTTATTTGCCAAAAATTTATGATAGAAAGATCGTTTATGACAATTTTAATGTCATTAACTATATATTATTTTCAACTTTCAAGTATATCATTGAATAGATGATTTTAGGATGACTTTTTCACTTCAAACTATATCTTTATTATATCTACAGTTTTATCCCCTTTACATTGTTATTTAAATTATTAAAATAGGAACAACTTATTAATAAAAAAAATAGTCAAATTGTATTAAAATAGAAACAACACTACATGAGCAATATTTGAAACGATTAAAAGATAATTTATTTTAATTTTATTTGCCAAAAATTTATTTGGTCATAGTATATATCAGTTTTATTTTTTTTAACATTAAAAAAATGGTTAATTGAACAACTTGTTATATTTTTTGAACATTCACCGAACATAATTAATCACATATTTAAAATTTAAATTTTTGTTGAAGCCAAATGATATCATATTGAGCCCAACAAAAAAAAATTGTTGAAACTTGTATGTCAAAATATCATCTATGAATATTTCCGCAAGGATGAATTTGTTAACTATTTTTTTTTTTTGAAGCACTTATTCACATGATTTTGATGACTTGCCAACTTGTACATCATTCATATTGAAATAGAATTTTTTTTTTTATAATTAGGTGTTAATAATTAGTGTTTACGTTAGTTTTTATGATCAAACTTTTAAAACTCTTTCAATATCTCTCAACTCGCCAATCAAATTAGTTACATGAGACCGAATGAAATACTTCTATTGTAGCAAAAAAAGTTTTGCAAAGTAAGCAAAATAAGAAAGTAAAGGAGACGAGAACAGTCCAGTTAAACTCTTGTTGTTTATTTTTTTTTATTTTTTTATTTCTGTATCAAAGCATGAAATTTGGATTTTTGACACTAATAGTTCCGGAGATTATCTCCAAAATATAAGTGTATGCTCGTGTGCACATTAGATATCTCTCGCAGCTTCACTGTGGTTTTATCAAAGCAACAAATTAGAACTTCACTCTTGACACGTGGCATTGTGCAATATTGATGTTTCTAAACATACATCAGTTTATCGGGTAAAGATCTTCTCCATTTATAAAAATAAATGGAAGATGCAATTTGAAGAGAGATAGAGACATAAAATAGATAGTGGGTCTTACCATTAAGTGGGTTTCACCGTCGTTAATTACTTTTTACTTTTTTATGTGTCTTCATCTCTCCAAATGGTAGAAATGGAAAGGATGATAAATGAATCTTAACTCAGTTGGAACTAGCTATGAGACTAATTTTCATTTGATTAGTTAGGGCGTAGGTCAAACCTTAAGCGTGTTTGATTCTATAATAACGAAAGTAATTTCAATGAATTAATTTTACAAGATTATTAGCAAAAGCTCCCATAAAAGAGCCTCTAAAATCTCTAAATATCCAGACACAAGTGGAGAGGCCAAGGATCCTCTAGATGCACCATCAAGTTTGCATTTAAGCCAATATTTAAAAGGAGCAAGGCAATAAATTGAGCAAATAGTCACTTTAGTCCCTGACTCTGCACTTCGCTGTCATAAAGGTCTCTGACTCAGAATTAAATACAAATAAGTCACTGACTCTGCACTTTCGTTATGACTTTAGTCTCTGCCGTTAAAAAATTATGTCAAGTGATAATGTTGCACATGTTTTATGCTGACAAGGAGTATGAGGTGTCACGGAGACTAAAGTGACATTAGAAAATTATCACTTTGGTCCCTGGACCGAAAATTAATATCCCCAAATTTAATCTCAAATCCCTAAATCCTTAAATCTAAAAAAATTATGATTGGAAGTAATCAACCAAAATCTCTATGTAGTACTTGCTGGACTACTTCAGTAGGTATTTTCTATGCAGTGGTTGGGCAATCAAGGTTTGGAACAACCTGTTACTTGGTATGGTTTTGTGCATGCTTTTTATATGGTCATAATACATTGTAGTTATTAGTGTGTTTTGGTTATATGCAATAGAGAGATATTTTCATAACGAATTGAGGGAATAACCTTAATGATATAAAGAAAGTCAAAATTGCACTAATTTGATATAAAGAGATAAAAACACATTTAGAACCATAAACTCTGCTACTATATTCACTTTATGCAGTAATCTCTTTCAACACCAAGTTGTCATGCCATGAACCCAATACATAGAGCAACAATGTACTTCCTGTTTAGAAGTTATGCAGCTTAACATATTCCTGGAATTCATATTTATTAGCATATAGTATATTGGTCTAATGAATAATAAGCATATATTATAGAGTTCTAATCATATATCCATTATATAGACAGTTATCGGCCTATAAATGTTTGAAGGCATTTTACCAAAAGCATGATTGATATTTCAAATATCTTGCTGGTTTGGTATTTGGTTTATTTTTTCAAACATTGGTTTGATATGGTAGACCAGTTCAATACATAATTTTCTTAACTGCTTTACCAATCATATAATGTAGTTTAGACATTTAGGGATTCAATTTGGGGATATTGATTTTCGGTTCATGGATTAAATAAAGTGATCATTTTCTATTGTCATTTTAGTCCATGTGACACCTCATACTCCTAGTCAGCATAAAACATGTGTCACATCATCACTTAACATATTTTTTTAACGGCAAGGACTAAAGTGATGACGGAAGTGCAGAGTCAAGAACTTATTTGTATTTAATCCTGAGTCAGGGATCTTTCTGACAGCGAGGTGCAGAGTCAAGGATTAAAGTGACTATTTGCTAGCGATAAATTCGAGTGACTTTAGGAGTAGCTAGAGCATGACAAGTAGCCCCACGAAAATTTATAATGTAGAACTCTTCTATACAAGAGTGCATAAAGTTCTTTATGATTCATTTATTGTTATAAAGACCAATTGTATTAAAATACGAGTAAACCATCAAATTTGTCATTGTCTTTGTAAATCACTTTTAAATTAGTCTCTGACTATATTAATATTTCAAATTAGTCCTTGTCTTTGTTAAAAGTTTCTCAACTATGTCCCTTATCATGTGACAAAAACATAAAGATAAAACCTAATTGAGAAACTTTTGACAAAGACAATGACTAATTTGAAATATTATTAGAGTCAGAGAGTAATTTGAGAGTGACTTACAAAGACAAAGACCAATTTAGTGGTTTACTCATTAAAATACGTTGATTTTGCACATATATCGTAGAAATATTCTAAATTTTCATTGATTTACACTAACGATGCATTTTTTGTTGAAAGAAATATGCATATAACATTTCATCTATACTATATATAAAGAAAACTACCATTTTCGGCTCTTTTAGGCTGGCTTTTTCTCTTTCTAAAAATGCCCTTAAATTTCAATACAAGTAACACATCTAACAAATAAATAAGAATAAATTTAAATATTAAAATAAAAGTGTAACAAATACAAGTGTCCAATTTTTTCGTTTATCATTAAAAAAGTGTAACAAACTATATGAATGTGTCTATACTTACTCTTTCATTATTCCAATTATACTCTTAAACAACAACTTTTTTTATAATAAAGATTGTTGTTGATGTCATTAAAAAAAAAGAATTTAAATTATATTTTTTGGTTTTTTTTTTACCAAAGCAAAGTTAACTATTATCATTAATCAACCAATATTCAATACAAGAAGGATAAGATTAAAAATACGGTGACTAGCCCAAGAACAGGCCGCCCTAGATAAAGTGTGAGCAACCATGTTTGCTTGTCTCCTAACAAACTTCACCTCGAAGTTGGAAGTAAAGATAACTGATAAATAATACTAGAAACAATATCATAGAATTCCGAATCACCATGGTCCGGAGACGATAGAGCTTGCACTAGAGTAGCTGAGTCGAACTCGAAGACAACTCGGTCCCATCTGTTCACATCTGCAAAGTGAATGACATCGAGTAAGGCTATTGCCTCCCCTTCCAACACTGTCATATTTGCCCGCTGCCATTTTGTTTGAGCCCGAATAAATTGCCCACGGGAGTATATTTTTTTTGTTATATTGTTGGTTTCATTGAAATAGATAATCATGGTTAGTTTGATCTATTATAATTTGAAAGCAAAAAACATTTATATTTTTACTTTTAATCGAAATTAAAATTTCATAAAAAAATACTCTTCATAATTTTCAAACGTTAGCACAATAAAAAGAGCGGAAAGACGGACACATGAGTACCCATCTTTTTGCTAGTTAGTAATAATAGTCAATATAATCGAGTACTTCAAAATAAATAATGGGACTAACTGATAACATGGCCTCTCCATCAAGAAAGTGAGCTGCACGTTGACTTGTCGCCGACTAACGATGCATATTGATCGGTAGTTAAAATGAATTAAACATAAAATGATTTATATTTCATACATTCACATATAATTAATTTGAATAATACATTTAAAGTTTTTTTATTTTTATATTTTGTCATTGGCTAGTGGTCAACTCAAAATACTAATTGAACACACACAAAAAAAGGGAATATCCTATCCTGTGTTCAAACCTAAAATATATCTTCACAAGTCACAACTAAACCACTAGACCGTAACAACTGGGGTAAAATCATCACATTTAAAGATTAGAACTTCAAATCTAAACTTTAAATTAGAATACAAAATCAATTATAGAAAAAAGTACATGGAGGTGTCATAATTAGTTTTATGTATCTTAACTTGTTTTTATGTCTTAACTAAAGTGAATCCAAACCAACAAGAATTGACACTAATAGAAGATAATAGACTTGCTAAAAAAAAAGAGAGAATATACTTTTACAATATAGTGAACTAAAATTCTAATTCAAACATAAGCAACTAGAAGAAAAGAGTGGATTCAAATTGATGATTGTGCCTAGAAAAGAGTGGATCCAAATTGATGACTGTGCCTAAATTAGAAGAATTGAAATGGAACGTGGAAATATGCATGCTCTTTGTGTAAGCCAACATTCGTGTGCAAGTGGCAAATTCCCATTCTTCCAAAGGAATTGGTGTACGAAAAAAGTGTTTAGTTTGTATTTGCTAAATAAAAACACTACAGTGGACATGTGGGTTAATGGGTACTGTAGTGGGGTGTGTCATTGAGCACATTCATGATTCCATTCATTCCAACAACAACAATAACAATATCATGTTTGAGTTTGTCTTTCTCTAACTTTCTATTTCACCATTGTGAATTGACATGCACTGCATGGTTGATGCCCAAACATTATACTCCAGATGCCATGAATTATATTATATACTATCTTATATTTTTCCCTAAAAGATACTATTTAAGATACATTATCTGGCTTAATATAGTAGCTATCTTTTTGTGCTTAATAAATAGTTATCTAATAGTTTCACCAAAAGAAATTGTTATCTATTTGTATTTTTTGCTTTTCATTCTACTTTCACTTTTTCTATAATTTCAAGTGAGATTCACATTGTCAATGATAGAGAATCTCAAACAAATTGTTTATCAGTTCCTTTAATTTCCATTTCTTTTCCTTTCTTGCTTTAAATAATTACACAAACATATTATACTCCTATGTTCCACAATAATGGATCTACTATTAAACAATTTCAAACATATGAAAAATATGTATCAATAAAAAGATAGAATAATGCTTTTATATTACTTTTATCAAGTATTAGTGTGTTTATCATTTTCATAAATACGAAATGGAAAATATTGAATTTAGAAACTAAAATAGAGAGAAAAAAATAAACAATATTGTCTTGAAAATTGAAATGTGCCAATTATGAGTGAAAAGTGAAACAAAAATATTATTGACACGTTGACTATTGATGGTAAATTTAGGCTCATATGTTATT
>Ga0315913_1011333_pt1 | contig 10097 bp, 2 predicted proteins | sample MpolsnodulesMG_FD_207736 | JGI IMG/M metagenome (GOLD analysis project Ga0315913, IMG submission 207736) | Medicago polymorpha root nodule microbial communities from Los Angeles, California, United States - small nodules | ecosystem: Host-associated > Plants > Roots > Nodule | place: USA...
TTTTACCCTTAAACTTAATTAAATAAAAGAAACTACTTGATTTTACAATTTCAGAGACCAACCAATGACAAACACACATCTAAGCTGCTTATTTTATCTCAAACTGGCTCATATATTTTCCACAACAAGACATGAACCGATGAATTAACATTCAAAAAAAAAGGATCAACAAGCAATAATAAGTTGAATTAAAATAAGATAATAATAATAATAATAAGGTCGTTGACATAAGGTCGTTGACATCAACAAAGTAGTAGTAGAAGTGGTTTTAGATGTAACAAATAGGAGTTATAGATAATATAATAATAAAAGTTTTTACAAAAAAAAATATAACAAAATAATAATAATAATTGTTATAAGAATAAGATAACCTAATAATAATACATAATAATAAAAGTTGTTACAATGTTAATATTGAGATTTGAAATTAATTTAAGGATAATTATGGCAATGCAATCAAATTTTAAAAAGATTTGCTCCCCTCCCCTTCCCTTCTAAAAATTGAACCAAACACATCAAATTAAAAATCTCCCTCATCTCCCCTCCCCTCCCCTCCGAAACTCTCGAATCAAACGGACCCGTTTAGTTCGAGAGTTTTGGAGGGGAGGGACGGGGAGGGGAGATTTTTAATTTGATGTGTTTGGTTCAATTTGTAGAAGGGGAGGGGAGAGGAGCAAATTTTATTGCACTGTCAAAATTATCCTTATATTAATTTAAAATCTCAATATTATCTGGTAACAACATTTATTATTATTAGGTTATATTATCTTGAAACAACTTTTACTATTATTAGGTTATAGGTTATATTATCTTGTAACAACTTTTATTCTATATTGTTAACAATTTTTTCTTGTAACAACTTTTATTACTACCTGTAATTGTAACAACCCTATTACTAATCCATTATTCCATCGTCTACATCGTGTTGTTATCGACTACATCGTTATTGTTTTGTTACTTTATTATCCTTATTTAATTAAGTTTAAGGGTAAGACAGTAAAGTAATTTTAAAATCTCTCTCCTCCCCTTGTGAACCAAACACACTTTTAATTAAAATATCTCCCCTTCGCTCCCCTCCGTTAAAATTTCTCCCCTCCCCTCCCCTCCCCTCCCCTCTTAATTCTCGAACCAAACGGACCCTAACATGTGAAATAATTTTAGATCGTAAAAAGTATAGCTATTAAAATGGGTCAGGCCCTTCGACCCTCTATTTTAGTGTGAGGCAGGCCGTTAAAAAAACGAGTCTATCTTTTTGGGTCAGTCTAATGAGTCTGCATTTTACATGGGTCGGCCTGACTGAACCATGGGCTTGCGGGTCAGCCCTTAAAAAAATAAAAAAAAATAGTTTATAAAATAGATTTATTAGGTAAGACTGAATTATTTTATTACATGATATTGAATTTTGTTGTCTTCGAGGTTCACTTTGTGGGTTGTGATAATACTCTATTTTTCCTTTGATTCTTTTGTTATTTATCGTTATGGATGTTGATTTAATAAATGTTTTATATATCATTGAACTAAGTTTACGAAGACATATGATTTATTTTATGTATAATAATTTATGTAATATGTTTCTATTAAAAAAAATGTGATATGTAGCTTTATTGTTCATTGCATTGATTTTTTTTCGAAGAAAAAAAATACATTTTATAATATGGGTCGGGTTGGCCCATCGGACTGTGTAGCCCACTACTAATTGAATTTGACTCAATTTTGGTAAACCATGGATCATGTCGGCCAACCCACTTTGTCCAATTTATATGAGCTGGCCCACCGGGCTGAGGCGGACCAAATGAAAGGGTGCACTATTGCGAACTTCGACCTTCATGTTTTTTGTTGGTCTAATCTAGTGTGTGTGTGTGTGTGTAGAGGGAGAGAGAGAGAGAGAGAGAGAGAGAGAGAGAGAGAGAGATAGAGAGAGAGGAGGAGGAGGAGAGTTCCATTAACTCTGAGTAAGTTTATTAAGTTACTCCAAATCACCACTCTAACAGCCCATTTTTCAGTAGAAGTATTTTAATTATTTATTATATATGCTTATATGTGTTTATGTGTAATTAATTGTCTCTGTGTATATTTTATTTGGGATTAATGATTTTTTGGCTTAGAAGGGTATTTTAGTCAATTTAGACTCTGGGGTATTTTGGTCATTTGGTGAGAAAGGATAAATTAGTCATTTAATTAAGAGGGTTGTTATGGTGTTTAAGTGGGAATGATTATTTTTACTAAGTTACTAGTGAGTTGGGGTAATTATTTAAGAGACGGTAATTATTCGTTATTTTGACGGTCTAAGTGTGTGGTAACTTTGGTGAATTAGTTGGTAAAAATATTAAGCACATTAAGACAACTAGAGACTAAGCCCATTTATGTGGTGACTATATAAGCACAACCCTTGTGAGAAAATTAGGTCATTACATTTATTCACTCATTTTACAAACATTTTGAGAGAGAGATAGAGAGAAAAAGTGAATCAAGAGGAGAAAAGAGGAGTTAGAGGGAGAGAGCTTGAGATTGAAGGCTAAGAGCTAAAGTGAAGCTAGGATTTGGATTCTTGAAGATTAGAAGTAAGAGGGATGGTTGCTTTTCATAATTAAGTCATAATGTATTATTTTCAATTATGGGTTTAATTGCTTTTGATGATTTTTGATGATGAATTTCATGCTCCTAATTCATGTGAGTTTGTGGGTATGATAAACTTCATGAAATTTTTGTGTTATGTGCTTAAACTTCATAGTTGTTGTTGTTGTTAAGTTGTTTTGATGAATTTTGATTAATTGATTGTGAATCATGAATTGACGAGTGATTATTGTTGAAATATGTTTGGATTCACTTCATGAATGTTTGTATGTTGATTAGATTTGAATGATTGTGGTTGTTTATGATGTTTGAATGAAAAATGAGAAAATTGAGGGTTTTGGTGGAAATGAACTAGATGATGAATCTGAGGTGAATTGGTGTTATGATTGGATGTTTGTTGTGGTTTTAATTTTTTTTTTTATGTTTATAAACTAGTGTGCAAGTTTGGGGGTCGAATTTGGGATCAACGGGATCAAAAATGGGGATTTTGAGTGAAAAATTGGAAGTTCCTGAGAGGGAACAACCAAAACAGGGTGACCTGTTCTCGTGTAACTCGTTGTGGCGAGTTGCACAGAGCAGCCGCCCATGTTTTGGGTCGTTTCGGGCGTTTGAGATCGATTCGGGCAGTTCTAAACTGATTCTTTGGATGTACATAACTATATTTGAGCTTTCTAAACCTTGGAAACATCAATTGAGTTAGATTGAACTTGGTTTTGTGAATCGTATCATAAACTTTTTGAAAATATTCAAGAACGTGAGATTTTCTGAAAACTCGTTTTTCTAAATAAAAATTGTAGGACTAAGATTGTCTACTATAGTTATGATTAATAAAAAAAAAATAATTGGATGATAATCATGAGCTTTAACTTAGTTTTGCTTTGAAATTTGGAATTCTTTGAAAAACGGCAAAATGATATGAACTTTGGAAAATTTTGGGATTGATGTGAATTGGCCTATGACGCCTATATGCATATGCTATTGTGACCATATGTGAGTAGTATGTGTGCTTGGTTGAGGTGTTTGAACTTGTTTGGCTTGTTTCGTTAAATAATTTAGAAAATGATAAAACGAGACGAACTTTGCAAAATTTTGGAATTCATCAGAATTGGCCTATGAAACGTATATGTATATGCTACTGCAATCATATGTGAATTGTGTATATGCTCAATTGAGGCGTTTGAACTTGTTTACTTTGATTTTAGAGAATTAATCGGAAAATGCTAATTTTCATAAATCTAGACTAACTTTATGGGAATGAGTTTTATTGTTTTGATAACTTGCGATTGGTGTTAGAAACATGATAGTAGGGTGTAGGGAGGGTGAAACCATAATTGTTGAGTGTTGATACATTGATTATTATTTCGTGGTGATGTGACGTCATTTATGTGAATTATGTTTCATGTTACAGATTTATTCCTTTGAGGTGATGAATGTTTGTTGATGTTAATTGTTGAAGAGTTGTTGATGAATTTCTTACATGATATTGGCGACAACTTGATGGTGTATGCATGTATTGAAAAATGATGATGTTGATTGTTGATGATTTGTTGTTGAACGTATGCATTAAGTGAGTTGTATGTTCTAGCATTCATAAGTCGGACAGTATGTCCATATTGGCAATGACCGGATATATATATCCATGTCGGCGATGACTCGAATACTTTGTATTCATATTGACGATGACAACGATACAAATGTATCTAAGGTGACGACTTTGAGGTGACCGGTACCACATGCATGTAGAGTTGTGTCTTAGGCACATTGCATAATCGACAGGTGTCATACTTGCTTATGTGCTTGGTGAATAACTTCATTGGTGAATTGTATACTTGGTGAAATTTGGTGAATTTATGAAGATGTGGAAGTGTGTTGAGGATGTCTATATTCGTATACTTGTTGGATATTAATAACGTTGAGATGCCTAATCATTTGGAACGTGAACTAACCCCCATTGGTCGTTTGGTTGACCACCTACCTTATTCGTATGAATGGATAGACGGCGTGCATGACTAGTTTGTTTTGCTTTGAGTTGCTTGAGGATAGCTTGGATGCTACCTCGTTTACTGCTTTTGGTGTCTTAGACTTTACGGCTCTGATTAGGGGTCGCCTTTGATGTTATCCTTATTATGACTATAAGAAATTTTTGAGATTATGTACTGATGATGATACATGTAGTATGTTGACATGGCTATTTGGAGACTTATTCTATTATGGATGACTGTTGAGATGATTTATTTAAATGTTGATGTAATGATGTTTTATTCCGCTGCGATGTTTTGAGAAAATTATTTATGCACGCTTGGTGAAATATTGAAGAAGTAACATCTAAATTCTTTATATGATTGTATCATTAGCGTAATTGTCGCTCTTAGAGTTTGGGTGTTACAACCACCATTTATTTCCTTTTAATCTAACGGCTTTATGATTCATTTAATTATTACTAACATGGTCTTCTCTTGATTCTCTTTCTTCTTTTATTATCACAACTCTCTCATATGTTCCCTAACTCATCAGGATTAACTTTTTCCCATCATCCAGGACTTCAACATCATCATCATCTAGTGCAACATATCTCAATTCATAATCCTATTACAACAAAGTCAATGATTTTTTATTACGATAGCGTATTGAGCGACCAATATGAGATTATCAAGCCCCCAAATTATTTGAAATAGGTTTCTCATTGTATTTCAATACCCCCAACAATTCATATGCACCAAGAGCAGGGCCGACCCAAGGCATAGGCAGGGTGCAGCGGCCTAGGGCCCATGCCCGGAAGGGGCCCAAATTTTTATAGCGGGTGTATATAGAAATTATTGATGATATGAAGGTTTATATATCAACATTTAGAAAGAGGGTCCAACTGTTATCAGAAATAATAGTCCATCTAGTTAGAAAGAGGGCAAAAGTTAGAAAGAGGGCCCGTATGCAACGTTTTATTTTCACACACCCCACAACCAGTCAGTAAAACACGAAGTTAAAGAGGAAAAACTCATAAACAGTTAAAACGCAAAAGCAGCAAATGGTAAACCCCTAAAGGAAGCAAAACGAAGATGATACAAAACGAAAAAAAGAAGGAAAAGTGTAAAACTTAAATTTTCACACTCCCCGTGCTACTTGCCGAAGGTATTGGGTAATTTTCCACTCTTTCGATTTAATTCCTTCCTTTCACTTTCTCTATTGCTGATTTTGTCGCCTAGTGGCCCATTGTTTTGAAAATTGAATAAAATTACTTAATTAGAAGGAATGAAAAAGATCAATGAATATAATATTTAGATTTCTTGTTATTTGATGTTGATGAAATTTTTATCGCTAATTTGATGGTTTTTAATTTTTGTTTTTGTTTTGATTTTATGCAGGTGTTGCTATTAATTGCTATTTTGTTCTGAATTGATATTGATTCATCAATTCAAAGTCAACAAACAACTTTACTTAGGTGTTTTGATAAGTGCTAGAAAGTAGTAATTATGTTATATACATTAAGCACTTTTGGTTACTTGTTTCACAAGTTATCCAAGGAAAAACCATGAAAATGTAATAAAATACCCTATTATGCTTTTTATATCTTACTTGACTCAATTGTGCAGGAAAAGGGTAATCAAGACAAGAATCAAAGAAAGAAAATTAAAAGAGGAGCAAAGACCAACTCGCCACAACAAAATATGTGGCCATGGCGGGAAAAAGTTCCAGAATGTCATCATCCAGCTCGCACTCAAGCTCGCCACAACGAAACCAGAAAGCGAGATGTCGATATAGCGAAGGAAAGGCGAGAAGTAGTTCCAGAGACCATGTTTTAGAGGATCAGAGCTCACCATGTCGAGAAAATCTTATCTGGCGAGATAAGGCAGTTTGGAACGCTAAATGATGACGTGGCAGAAACCCAATGGAAAAGAAAGGTCAGCTCGTCATAGCGAGCATATCCTGCCTGGCGAGAATGTGAAATTATGCAGAAGTATAAAAGCCCATTTCCTCATTTCAGAGCATATCTTATCATACTTTTAGAGAGAGAATATGGCAAAAATTAGGGTTCTTCATAGAGCAAGAGTGTTTGAGTGTGGATTCACTAAGAATCTTCAAGAAATCAAGACTTAGCAATGAATATTCATCTTTTCTTCCACTTTTGTAATGTTATCATGACAATGATCAACTAAATCTCCTTTGTTGCGATTAGAGGTACTTGATCAAGCTTAGATGTAATATTTTGATCTTTTAAATATATGATTCTAGCATTTTATGTGATATTGAGTTTATTCTTGCATTTCATTCTTATGCTTGATTTAAATGTCATTGAAAAATACTTTTGAATCCAGGTTTAGAATATTCATCTATCAAAACAATGATTCTAGACATAGGATTAGTGTTTTGATAATCACACAATGTATCAGAACTTAAAGCTATCAGATCACTTAATAGATTGAGAAATCATCGATTAAACGATGTGATTGATCTCACAATATCATTTAGACATGAATGGTATTGTCGAACGATACGTGGTAATATCGATAAAAAGCTAGAATCCATATATATGATCATTAGGATATATTCGATGCTTGATTGACAAACTCTAATCCCAACACTTTTACGCCTTATTACTCTCTGTTTTATTACAGTATTTTAGTTCACGTAGTTTTTATAACAAACAATCGATCAAACCCAAACTTAAAATGATAATCGATGTTGAACGGTTTATGTTATCGCACTAGTCCCTGAGGAGACGATATAAAAACATACTTACTTTTGATACTACATCATGTTTTTGTTCTCTTTTTTGTTTATTTTACGATGTTTGCCGTAAAAACATTTATCTGGTGGTGAAAAAACGAAGAAGAAGAAAAGGAAATGAAGATTTTATAAAATCACAACAAGGTGCTCTTGATAAATTTGTTTTCAAAAAGGTCGATACCTAAGAAAATTCGGATCTGAAAATGAAAATGAGAAAATTGATTAATAATGCAAGTGTTTCTAATAATGTTCCAAATGCATCTAATATTGTTATGTTTGGTTCGGCCCCCTAACTTTTTTGTTTTGTTATTCTTTTTTATGAATAATATATAGGACGAGGTGCATTTGACACACAATGTTTTAGGATGTCGACATAACTAGGAATTCAAAACACCGTATTATGGTGTGACTTGGGGTGTCGGCATAGCTGATATGTCAACCACCATAATTAATGCATGTCTCACTCATCGTTTATAAAAAAAAAAAAATTATGATGCATTATACAAAGGAGCGCATTTCTCAAATTTAGCTTAAGGCCCTTAAAATGTCAGGAACGGGGCTGATCAGGAGCCACTACGATTCAGACTCATAAAATTTCACTATGATTGTCTTATTTATTCTTGAAAAATAGAGGTTTAACCACGAATTGATACAAGTTAAACAATCATGGTTTGTCTAAATTAAAGAATAGATTAATGACCGCCAGGAAAGGAAAGGGGAAAAGAAAAACCAAGATCCGTTCAAAAAACCAAGATATTTGTTACAAGCAACATCAATCACATGCTTACAAATATTCCCTTTTTCTTTATAAATAATTGCAGGGAAATTAGAAAAACCAACGAAATTTTTTAAAGGTCATTACTAGAATTCATGAATGGAAATGGGTGATGATAGCATCCGAAAAATAGAGTGAAGCGATACATGGGAGGAGTTGGATTTGTCGTCTTGCAGAAAACAAATAAAGGAATGGAAGAGAGATGGTGGTGTGGGAGAACATAATTTAGGTTTTACGTGAAATGATTAACGATTAATTTGAATTATTGAATTAAAACAAGCACCAGTTAACATTTCCCTTGTTTCCGGGAACACTAGTTAAGAAAGCTAGAAATAGAAATTTATTATTAAAGACAACAACTTTTTGACTTTTCTAAAGTCAAATTTGGAGTAAGCCAATAAATTTACTCTTGAAGTTAATGAATCCCTCCTCTAGATAGATAGATAGATAAGGTTTTTTTACGATTGTGACATCGCCTAATATTAATTAGCCTATGGATTAAGATGAAAGGCTTGATCTTAAACAACAAAAAACACAATTATTAGCCTTAAGAGAGTTGCTAATTGTTTTTGAGCAAACAATCTATAAACTAGTGTATTTATCCGGCGTTGCCTGGATTAGACATATAATTAAGGATGACCAAAATTTTGCATGCATTGCATGGTACCCGCAAATAAAATTTACGACGGTCCGGTACTGGACACATATCTTATTGGTGCACGTACATGGTCTTGCAAAAAATAAAGAATAATGAGATGAAAAAATTAACATAAACATAAGAAAAATTATACTAAGAGAGAAGTAATGAAAGATAAATAAATATTACCAAGTTGGCGAAAACCCTAATAAACATAGTGGTTGAAGAGTGTTGTAGAAAAAGATTAAGAATGGTCCCTAGAAAAAAGATTCATTTTTTCCATTCATCAATGCCATCACCATGCATTCATACTCATTAAGTTTAACAAAAAGATTAAGAATGGTCCCTAAAAAAAATTAAGAATGGCTTTGCAAAAATATTAAAAATAGCAAATTAGGAAATAGATTAAGAATGGCTTTGCAAAAATATTAAAAATAGCAAATTAGGTATCGAACCATATTGTTTTTTTAGAAAGATTTACTATTTCATAGTATGAATTTATTGTTATTTTATTATTCTTTTATATAAATTCATACTATTTATCTAGATTAGATGAACTACAACAATAATTCATTTGTGATCAATCGGAATGTGATTTATTTTAGGTTCGACCTTTCTTTTAGATAAGATGAACTACATTAAAAAATTTGATTCTGATTCGTCGAACTTTGGTTTCTTAGTTGTTTGGCAAGGTCTAAACTTTTTTTAGATTGATGAACTACAACAGAGGTTCGTTAATGATAAGTTAATCTGGTGATTTTTTTTCCTTCTAAAAAAGGTCCAATTATTGTCTAGATTGAATGATAAACAGTGAGGTTTCACTTGTGATCAGTAACACTTTGATTTGTTCTTTTTGCAATAAAGGTCCAGCCTTACTTTTAGAAACTTCACTTGTGATTGAATGAACTTTGGTTTATCTGTTTTTTGATGAAGGACTAAAAATTTTCTTGAATTCGATGAACTACAACAAGACTTCACATGTGGATGGTCGAATTGTGGTTTGTTATTCTTCTTAAAAAGGTCTAGTAAGAGGTCAACGATTGTGTAAGTTGCTTAAATAGTCTCAATAAACTTCTCTCACCGTGGAAGAACATATAATAACTATTTATTCTAGAGTGAATGGTTCTCCCGATTCATTTTTTTACTAAAGATGGATTCTAAAATGCTACAAAAAAATATTGCTCACTAATAACATATAGGCTTATTTTGTTATTCAATCACTCGGTCCTTTAACTTAATTGATTGTCTCAATTTGGTCTCATAACTATAATTTATACTAATTTGGTCCCCTATGTTTTGCTCCGTTACTAGTTTTAGTCCTTTATATTAGTTTCTCTCAAAAAAAACGTTAACAGAAAGGACAAAAACTAGTAACGGAGCAAAACATAG
>Ga0315913_1011334_pt1 | contig 10097 bp, 1 predicted proteins | sample MpolsnodulesMG_FD_207736 | JGI IMG/M metagenome (GOLD analysis project Ga0315913, IMG submission 207736) | Medicago polymorpha root nodule microbial communities from Los Angeles, California, United States - small nodules | ecosystem: Host-associated > Plants > Roots > Nodule | place: USA...
CCTTAGACTCATTCACAACACAAGTTGTAAATTTTCTCCAAACCCATGAAACTAAAACTGCTAGAATCAATAGTATATGAATTAAGCTAGATAACCCATGAAGGAAAATGGGTTTAAGAACAAAATCAGTTCCAAGGTTCATGAATGAAACAGAAGACAAAACAAACATCGTAGTTATAAAAATTGGATTTTTTTGAATGATGTTTGTTATTGAGGTTGTTTGAAGAAAAGGGTATAGTGGGATAGTGAGAAAGATGAAATTTTTGAGCTTATAAAGGTCGGAAAAGTAGTGAGAGAAAGTCAAAAGTTTAGAGAGAGAAAGAAAGTCAATGGAAAAAATGTGATTACTTGGGATTAGGGTTAACGTGGTGGCCAAGATTTGAGTGTTAGTGGTTGAAGGAAGAAACTAGGAAATGTGATAAAAAAAACGATTGAAAGAGACAAGGACAAAGTTGGTGTTTTTTCACTACTATGAAGAGGGAAAATAATTGATAGTTGAATAAAATAATGATTTGGTTTTGAATTCAACAAAGAAACAGGGAGCAGTACACGAACTATGAGAAGATATTCTGTTGTGTTAATTAAGATATGTTGTGTTAATTTATTAACTAAAGATTTGTTACAATAATTATTGAAATACTTAAACATTTGTATTTGCTTGTTACGGATTAAAATAAATTTTTTGATTTAAGAAGTTGAAATACAAAATGGAATATGGCGTGGGTTGTGACTGCTGCACTGTTACGATAGATAGATGTAGATTATTTATTTTGTCATTTTACAAAGGTCAGTTCAATATATTTGGCCTAACACGAATTTTAAAATGAGGTCTTTTAAATGTGTTGACAAAGAAACATAACAATTAAGAACAATAAATTTGTAATTTATTTAAGGCATGTCAATTAGGGGTGTTCGCGGTGCGGTTTGGTTCGGTTTTGAAGCTAAAAGTCATCCGAACCGCAACATAAAAAAGTATGCGGTTTGGTTTGGTTTGCCTTATTAAAAAAAAAGACTTGAATAACATAACAATTAGGTCCATTATATTTACCCTTCCAAATAATTGAAGTTGTTAGCCGAAAAGACATACATAAGAATTAAGGTTTAGTTTCTTGTTAAGCAAGAATTAAGGTTTAGTTGATGCCTAATTAGTCGAACAAAGGTCAATCGAGTGAAAGATAGTTGAATACAAATGAGTCAAATATGTCACAAGTCCAAACAATTTCACGAATGTTGTGAAAGTGTCAGAATCAAAGGCACAAATGAAGTTGATAATCCAACCTCAAAGATTTGTAGTGTGTTGGCTAGAAATATTTTTATTAGGTGTGTCTAATACAAAAAATATTTAGGTACGCACACAAATACAAAATTAAATAGAAATTATTTGGTCACTACATTTAATAAAAAATACTTAGGCGGTTTCCTTTTCCCATACATTGAGAAAAGGTAATGAATATGTCGATTGACTTGCTAAATATGATACTAACAACATTGACACACTGAAGATATAGACTTTTCCTCCTTCACATGTAAATTTTATCTTGTAAGCTGACTCCTCTGATGGTTTTAGACATCAAGTTGCTTAGTCTTTTGCTTTTCACTGTTTTCCTTTTGATAAAAAAATCATTTGCACACACAATTAATACAATCACATAAAAATACATATGATTTAATCAAATTAGAAATATATATTTTTAATTCCTTTTCTCTTCCTGCATTTTTCATATATATGCGTGCCTTACTAGTGTGTTCAAACACTTGTCATCGTATAAAACTTCCTATCATTTAACATCATTTTATCCTTTTTTCTTTTCATTTTTTATTTGTGAGTACCCAAACGTTTTTCATCTAAGGTTGTGTCCGATTAAGTATTTCTCATATTTTTCCCCTCGTTATATTTGGTCTATAAATACAAGTTTTGTCTATAAATACCCTTGTAAATATCATTTTCAACACACAATAAAATTGTCATCTCTACTTGCATTTATCTTTTATCTTTCTGCTTTACATTTACTTATGTTTTCTTTAGTTTAATAATTCACCAAAAACCAAACCATCCAAACTCCACACTCTTCGAAAGAGTTAATAAATCAACAATTAAGGAACATAAATCCTTCCTTAGTTCACTTTTAAGATCTATTGGTAAAGTTAACAACTAATTTTCAAGTTTAACAAAAAAAAACAATGGTGATTCTTTTCTTTGCTTAAAATATAATAATCACATACATCCATCAAATAAAAATATATATGTAAAATTTTAGAAAACGTCGTGAATGGACACAACCATCAAGGCTCCTCTCCCCACGTAAAAACAGTAACGAAATTGGCACAATGCACCTTTTTCAACCGTGCACAATATTGATTGTATGTGTCATGTTCTGTACTTCTGTTCAATGTGACTTTTGAAATTGTATAATTTTCAACATCATATACTACAATCAATGCAACTCCAACGTCTCAAACACAAACGATGCATGCAGAACACTACTTGACTAGTTGACTTGCATGGCATCAATAATTGCGTTTGTACTTTGTAGTTTGTAATTTTAGTCCACTCAATCTCAAAATATCTTGGAATATACTAAGAACTAAATAAATGCGTTCATATTGGAGAGAATTATGTCATGTCACATGGGGTCAACTTCAATCTTAACCCTTATTTGTTAGGGAGAAAAAAGGAGATAGACATTTAAATTAAAAAATGAAAAAAATTGGGTTTAATGGTTGATATCTCTGCACTTAGTTTTTATCAAAAACAAAATAGTATATTTCTAATACATAAACACAAATGTATTATTAGATTAGTTTATATTCAAACCGGTGGAAGTAAAGTTTAGCAAAAGGAGCTACGCCTACAATATGACAAATGAATGTTTTGAATCTTAACATAAAGAAATACTTAGATAATTTGTGTTTGAGAGTGCTTCAAAATAAAATTATATTCAAATATTATGTTTGATTTTTTTTTTTTTAAGTAACTACGATTCTACTCAAACATATAGTATAAAAACAACTAATTCAATCTCGTTAACGTTGTTTTCGAATACAACTATAATGTGGATATATCTATGAATGTTTTTGCAAAGAAAATGATAAAACACATCACTTAAACTACTACTTCTTATTTCTTAATCGAAATCTTTAGATATCCTTAAATAATTACTAATAGGCAAAAAATGAATCAACTTCCATAATTTGGTTTAGTGGTAAAAAGATAAGTTTTGCATCTAAGAAGTTTCAGATTTGAGTTTCGTTAGTGTCCCTTAAAATAAATGTCAATACTGCCCCTTAAAGAAAGTAAATGCAAATACATTTATTAGTGTTTTTAAAATCCAAATATTTTCCTTCCCTTGAACCGGGACATCTTTTCCTCACCCTAAGATTTTTTTTAGGCTAAAAAACAAGAAAAAGATTAAAAACTTCGCATGTATAAAGAAAAATACTATAAACTTTTTTTTTTAAACAAAAAATACTATTAACTTGTTATTTATTATATATTCTTTCCAACACGTTCAGGTACATATTATTGGTTGAAATTCATTTATAGTCCACTAAATTAACGTGGGGCCCTTATATTTTAGGGCCCATTTGTTTCAGATTTTTTCCAAAAAAAATCTATTTTTTTCCTTAAAAAAATCACTTTTTTCATTTTTAAGTGTTTGTTTAGGATTTTTAGAAAAATCATTTTGTCAAAAAAATCTATTTTGACCCTAAAATGAAAAGCTATTAGGATTAGCTTTTCTCAAAATCTATTTTTTTCAACAACAAGGAGATAACACATGTACATGTTAGAACTCATTTTTTTTAAAAATGGATTTTTATGGATAGTAGGCAAACACAAATATAAAATCTCTAAAAAAAATCTCTAGATTCTTTTGACACAAAATCTATTTTTTTTAAAGCTGAAACAAACGCACCCTTAGTCGGATGTAATCAAATTTTAATCAATAATGTCAGATGTATGTACTGAATACATGTACTGGAAACATATGTTGAGGAGTGTCTTAGTTGACAGATACTCTTTGTAGTGGAATAATACTTTGTTGACCTATACCATTCATAAGTAATTGCTTTTAAAACATATGGACATTACGTTTTATTCTCAACAGTAGTTAACTACCTTTCGGAACTGTCGTTTTACATACAAAACTTAAAAAAAGAAAAAACTCCATAAATATTTAACTAGAGCATGAAAATTGCAATGATCATGATGACTATGTTTTTGACTTCAGCAACAATATAACTACACAAGTAGTTAGGGTGCAAGGAGAAAGAGGAGAGACCTAAACTTCAGTTCCGGGCATGAGTTGTACTGACAAAGTTTCACGTGTTAGACATGTCTCACTATGGAATATACATGTTAGACATGTCTCACACTATGGAGTATGGATATAAACAATAATTTGCTCAACAATTCAAAATAGACTTGTAAAAAACCACCAAGGAAAAGAATAACAAATGACTAAGCATCATACTACCTGCCTCACCCACAACATGTGACATCTTCCTACTTTATAATTTTTTAAAGTGTTACAAAATCCTATTTTATACTAATACCCAATCATGGCCATTCCTGAAGTCAAAAACATAATTTTCATGCTCCACGCTGGTTATCTACTGTTGGATTTTTTTTTAAAATTGTATATGTGAAATAGCAGTTAACTACCCCCAAGAAGACCGAACGATAGTTAACTATCGTTGGAGATAAAAACGTATTTTCTCTGTGTTTTTAAACAATTTCTTATGTGAGAAAAGCAATTCTCCATTCATAAAAGAGAGGCCATTGCATTTTCCATTTTCTGTGACATAAACTCGATTTCTGCTCTTCCCCCAGCACAAAACACTCGCGCCCTACAGCCATGTCCAAAATGCCCCTGCGCTAGTTAACAAGTGCAACTGTAAAATAATGCGCAAGTTAAGTTGAGTGACGTGAGTTAAGTGGCGTATAGTGGTTTTTTTTATTTTTAATTTATTTACTATTTTCAAATTATTTTATTTACTTTATTCTAAATTATTTTTTCACTTTATTCTAAATTATTTATTTGCTATATTCTAATTTATCTATGCATTTAAAATAAATTCGAAATTAGAAAATAAATTCGATTTTATTCTAATTCAATATTTATTCTAATTTATTTATTCATTAAATACAAAATTAGAAAATAAATTTGATTTTATTCATTCAATATTTATTTATTCAATACATAATCATAAACATAAAATAAATGCAAATATAATTACAAATAAAAAAAAATTAATAAATTTAACTCTCGTTTTATTATATCATTCAATCATTACAACAATATATTTGAATTCACTAATCTACTTATTATTTTTTTACCCTCTTAGAATGAAAAGTTATTTTTACCCTCTTCGGTATATAGAAATAGCTCTTAGGGAAAATAGTGATTAGTCCTGTTGGAGAAAAAGACATCAAGATCCCTTGAGGTAAATTTAAATTTGGTTCCTTTTATACCCCCATGATGATTATTTTTACCCGTGGTAAAAAAATTTGGAAGTAAAAGGAAGCAACCCTAATTTTACCTCAAGGGATGATGTCTTTCTCCCCAACTCGACCGACCACTATTTCCCCCAAGAGCTACTACTATATACCTAAAGGGGTATAAAGAGCCTAGAGACTATAGAAGCAAAAAAGAAGAAGAGAAAGAGAGGGGAGAGAGTGGGAGGAGATAATGTGAGGAAAAGAGGAAGTTTGTGAGCGTATTTATAGGTAGGAATGATAACCTAGTTTGTATCTACCTTAAATGTCATAAAAAAAACGTGTAAAAGTAGTTAAAAAGTGTAAATTGAATGTTGAAAATCTGACCAAAAACCAAAAAATGTTTGTTCTTCAGCTTTGACCACCGGCCAACGTACGTGAGTTAACTCGCGCACAGGTCAGTGGTGTGAGTTAAGTCACGCTCGCAGAGCTTATAAGGTGTGTGGGTTAAGTCACGCAGCGTGACTTAACTCACGCAGAGGTATATTTGGAAATCATGTTGGGCACGAGCAAAATGTGCTGGGGGAAGAGCAGAAATCCATAAACTCAACAAACTTTTTGGGCTTCTAATAGGAGCCTTTAAACCAAAAAGCCCAAAACGTTGATTAAATTTCAATGCACTTGCTTAAAAAAAACTATTACTTTTCTCACGCTATTATCTTCTCATGGGTCTTATTTTTACTTTAAAATATGTCTATGGAATTTTGGATTATATAATCCGAAATATGATTATATATAAACAACAATCAGAATCTCTTCCATTTCAGCAGTTGCAACTTTCGATTTTAAAAACAACAAAAAACAAAGTAAGAAATGATAAAATTATGTCAAATAAAATAAAAAAATGTAAAAATACCACAAAAAAATTCTAAAAATCAAATAAAACTAATGCATATTTTGTTTTCAGAATATTCAGAGAATATAAAAAATTAATAAACAATTTAAATGGGTTTAAACGATGAAATTTTGGATTTTGAATGGAGGAATCCTGTAAGAAGTCTCTTCTAGGGGAGTTTTGATCCTTGATTTTTTTTCTTCTGATTGTCTGAGAAAGTTTCAAAACAATCTGATCAAGCAGCCCTAATATTGAATTTTTGACTGAGAACAACTAACAATGACCTAAAACAGAATTATGTGAGTTAGGAAGATTAATATGGTTCTTAAACTGGTTATCCATGTTACAAACTTGCGTTGAATTGATGCTGATGTTTTCCCCTGAATAAAGGTGTTTATGGGGTGTTCAAATTCTATAATCCGAAGAAAAAAAACAAGGAATGGGATGTTCGGATTATAAAATCCGAATTGATGAAAAACTCATTTTTCCACCCCAAAACAAAGAAAAAACTCAATTCGAATCATAAAATCCGAAAATCTTATGGAACATTTTCGTAAAATAAAATAGAGCGCCTGAGAAATAGGTAAGTTGGAAAAAGTAATAGTAAAAAAAAGTCAAAGCACTTGCTAGAGAAATACTTAAACTTTGAAATTTGAGTTGTATTACATATTAGCATGACTCATACTTCCTCCTCTCTCAATTATAAACGACTTTCATTTTCTAGATTTATTGAATACATATTAGCATCTCTTAGAAACTTGTACTACCAAAGAAGAATCGGTGTCTATCAACAAATTGGTTCATCCTTAAAAAAAAAAAAAAAATTGGTCCAATTATTGCTCTCAAAGCTCCTGAAATCTCCGCATGAAAAAGCAGAATCATAACGAGGATTCTCATCAAAGCAAACTCAATTGTTTTTTAGGGGGAAATTCAATTGCTAACATGATTATAATTGAATTATACATTTTTTTAGTTATATGATAATAAAAAATAAAATAAAAACATCAAAATATATCAATTATTAATTTATGTAAAAAAGAATGATGTTCTGATACACAGTTCCATACACTAGCAAATGTTAAAGCAATACTCTTATTTATATAATAACCAAGATACAATGCGTAAACACATGCATCCACATGAAAGCCAGTTACAAACCATGATGTCTGATTGCAACTCCATATTCAATCAAAGGTATGCTTAGATAAAGGTATTTATATACATGTTTTGTGTCATAGAAAAAGAAAATTAAAAAACCTTGTAAAAAATGTCAACCGTGAGATTAAGATATAGATGAAAAGTAGTTGTTCAAAATTAACTATGGAGGATTGTGGTCCATAAAAATTGGTATGTGTCTGTTATTATAATTAAGCAACTCCATATTCAATTTCATGTTTAGTTTGTTGAAATTTACAAAATATTGTTGTAATGTTGTTCATATAAGGAAGTTAGTATCTGAAAAAATCGTTGTCTCTTTCTCTTTTAATTAATGAAAACTCGACACCTTAAAGAAACTAACAATTGAAAAAAGAAAGTAAACAAAAAAAAAATTGAAAAAATAAATCATTACAAGATAACTTACTATCCCAATAACGACATTGTTATTTGAAAAGTGTGTGTATACGTGATTGTTATTTTAAGACAAACATTAGTTTTTTATTTTAGTGAGAGTGGGAGTGAGTTTCAAACTTGGTTCTTTTTACGACTCACAAGTCATATATCTCACATAATTTATTCATCAAGCTATCCATATAACTCACTGTCTATCACTGCAAGAAAGTAGGTCGTTACTTAGGGGTAAAAAAATCTCTTGAAGATGACTACAATTTTATTTTAGGAAATACAAAATTTTCGAGGGGTTAAAAACACTTGAAAAACAGGGCGTAGGAACACACTTCTGATAAATTCTGACCCTTGAAAACATGATCTAGGGTTACACCTGAGCAATGTTTCTGAGAGATTATAAATGCGATTTCAAATAAAATAATTTGGTATAACCTTTTCAAATAAAAATATTTGAAGGTGTAAAGTTTTCTTGATTATTTAAAAAAGTAAGTAATTGATTGATAAATGAAGGATAAAATGGTAAAATAAAGTAAACGAAAGGTAAAACTCAAAGAAAAAGTTTTACCAAAAATTAGTATTTTTTTTTTTGTTCCCATGTTATAATTGGCTAACAAATGACTACAACCAACAAAGAAAAACATTATTGAAAGTGTTTTTCTTTTCTCTTGTTTTTCCTTTGTCATTCCAAAAAAAATTTGGCAAGTGTTTGCATATATTTTTGAGAAATAAGTTGGTCACAATCCGAAATAATAATAATTTGGATACACATATAAAAAAAAATACATCATTCAATTATTTTAAATATATATTATTTAACTTTTTATTCCCTCAAAAAAACTTTGTTATTTTTCTACTTTATTCCTTTTATATGTGTGTCTATGCGTGTGTCCAAATCATATGATCATATAAATTCCTCTCTATGTTTTTTGGTGTCAAATAACAGTTATTGATAACATAGAAAAAAAAAAGTTTGATTTTGATAAAAAAAAATTTAACAACTTGACGAGCAAGGGCGCAAACCCTCCAAATCAAAAATATTTGGACCCGCTCATATAAAAGGAAAAAAATATAAACAAAAGTAATTTAATTATATGAATTAATATCATTTAATTTGAAGAAATATTATTTAATTTTATTTCTTTAAAAATATCATTTAATTTGATGTTTCTTTTCAATTTTATAGTTAGCCAAAATATTTTTAATCTGAAGTTGTGTCCGTGAAAAACTTGCAAATGGAAAATGTCTATTTATCAATATGACTAAGGTGTGGCAGTGACATTTGACTACATGACATGCACATTAGCAATTACATACTGTCTAAAGTTCAACATTTGACGAAAATCTTCAAAGTATGGATTGAGTCTTTTGTGGCCTTTTTTTTTTTTTGAGCAAGAGTCTTTTGTGGCCTATTTAAAAAACATCACTGTCTTAATTAAACTTCGTTTAACGATATGTCGTTTTTCTAATATTTCTACATTCTAACAAGTGTTGTCATACTGTCAATTGATATATACCATAAGATTAACGTACTTATTATCTTGTTTGTCAAACATGTTAGAAGAATGTACGTACTATATATAAATCTGATTCTAGCTATTAATATATATGAAGTGAAATTTTGATTTACTTGTTTGTTAGAGCCGGCCTCAGCAACGGTAATACATATGAGATGAAAATGAAAGATTCAACATTACACTTAATTACAATCATACAATGTTAAGTTTTAGCCGTTTCAAAATATTTTCTCTCAATAATCAAGACAATGGCACAACGACAATAACACAGATGGCTACAGCTACAAATGGTTCCATCAAATATTTTTTTTGAAGAAGGGTTCTATGAAATATTAATTTATTGCCCAAAAATATTAATTTACTATAAACTAATGGTTCTATGAAATTTACTTTACTTTACTTTAAGTTCAAAAGATGGATAGTGTTTTATTATTAAAAAAGAAAGAAAGATGGATAATGTTTCTTCTTGGCTTAATTACACTTTTGGCCCCTTAAATTTCTCAAAGTTGTGATTTTGGTCTTCTAAAAAAAACAACTCTTTTCAAGCCCCTAAGTTTATTTTCTGTTGCAATTTTGGCCCGTAGCCCAATTTTGATTCAGTCAACGCTGACGTGGACATATTTTTGTATTTTTTAATATTTTTTTGATTTTGTAATTAAAAAATAATAAAAAAAATAAATAAATA
>Ga0315913_1011335_pt1 | contig 10096 bp, 11 predicted proteins | sample MpolsnodulesMG_FD_207736 | JGI IMG/M metagenome (GOLD analysis project Ga0315913, IMG submission 207736) | Medicago polymorpha root nodule microbial communities from Los Angeles, California, United States - small nodules | ecosystem: Host-associated > Plants > Roots > Nodule | place: USA...
AAATCTCTTGCTTGTGTGCTTGAGTAATTTGAAGTCTCATACTAGTTGTAGTATTGAGCAATTGTAATTTGAGATTACATTTTAGTGAACTCTCCTTGGAAGTGCAAGGGGGACAAGACTACTTCCGGTTTGTGGAAGGAACCTGTATAATTGCTCTGTGTCTTTCTTCTCTCTTTCTCTGTTTTTATCCGCTGCATCTTAGATTCTGATTATCACTTCAGAAGCTGAACTTTATCTGCTCTTGAACAATGACTTCAGTAGGAGAAAACGAAGAAAAAGCAAACACAATTCAACCCCCCTTCTTGTGCTTTTCTCACCTTCAAATTGTATCAGAGCCTTGGTCTGTTGTCTTAACACATAACAGTGTAACAGAGAAAGATCTGAGAAAAACATGTCTGCTGAAGAATCCACTTCTCGTTCTGGTGCTTCTCATTCAGGTGCAGCTGTACCATATGATTATGGTTATGGTCACAAGAAAGCTGAATCTGGAAAAGTGCCAAGATTTAATGGAGATCCTGAAGAATTTTCTTGGTGGAAAACCAACTTCTACAGTTATGTCATGGGTTTAGATGAAGAACTATGGAACATTTTGGAAGATGGTGTTGGTGACTAAGTCCTTGATGAAGAAGGAGCTGCTATTGATAGAAAGAAACACACCCCTAAACAGAAGAAACTCTATAAGAAGCATCACAAGATCAGAGGATCACTTGTCAATGCTATACCTAAAGCAGAATACATGAAGGTGAGTGACAAGTCCACTGCAAAAGCTATGTTTGCTTCTCTCTGTGCAAGCTATGAAGGTAGCAAGAAAGTCAGAGAAGCAAAAGCTCTTATTCTTGTTCATCAGTATGAGTTGTTCAAGATGAAAGAGGATGAAAGTATTGAGCAAATGTACTCAAAATTTCAGACTCTGGTTTCTGGACTTCAAATACTGAAGAAAAGCTATGTAGCTTCTAATCATGTGAGCAAGATACTAAGAAGCATACCTACGAGATGGAGACCTAAAGTGACTGCTATTAAGGAAGCTAAAGACTTAAACACTTTAAGTGTTGAAGATCTTGTCAGCTCTCTCAAAGTTCATGAGATAGATCTGAATGAGCATGAACCTGCTAAGAAAGTTAAATCTATTGCTCTGCCATCTAGAGGGAAGTCATCAAAAGCTTTGAAAGTTGTTGAATATGAAGATGAATCACCTGATGGAGATTCTAATGAAGATCCTGCAGAGAAGATGGCTATTCTCTCCAATAAGCTTGGGTATCTAGCAAGAAAGAACAGGAAGTTGCTGAGTAAGAAGGGTGGTTATAAAAGCTCAAAGAAGGAAGATCATAATGGATGCTTCAACTGCAAGAAGACTGGACACTTCATTGTTGAATGCCCTGATCTTCAGAAGGAGAAATCAAAGGACAAGTCCAAGAAATCGAGCTTCAATACAAGGAAATTCAGGAAGCAGATCAAAAGGAGTTTAATGGCAACTTGGGAAGACTTAGACAATGAATCTGGGTCTGAAAAAGAAGAAGCTGAAGAAGAAGAAAACGTAGCTATGGGGTTAGTGGCTATAGTGACTTCAGAAGCAGAACCTGACCCAGATTCTGAAGATGAAAACGAGCTATATGCTAAAATTCTCAAAGAAGAGTTTGTTAAAGAACTTCTTACACACTTTGAAATCAGAACTAATAAGTTGATTGATTTAAAAGAAAAATATATTGTTTTAATAAAACAATAAAAATTAACTTTATCGGATCTAAAAGCTCTTGAAGAAGGACTTAGAGGGTTTGACTTCATTATTGGAACTTATGAAGAAAAACTCAAGTATCTAGTTCAGAAGCTACAAGAGAAGTGCAGTGGAAAAACTTTAAGTGAACATGAAATTGCTCTTGAAGATTTCAGTATATCTGGTATTGACAGAAGCAAAGTAGCTTAAATGATTTACAACATTTACAAGAACAATGACAAAGGGATTGGATTTTCAAATGGTAAATCTAAAGAAATCAGTCTTAAAACATGTTGTGAATGTATCAATGTTCCTCACCCTCGCAATGAAGGAAGGAGGAAATGTGAAGTTTGGAGGCAACCAATCTGGCAAGATCATTGGTACATGAACTATTGGTAACGCCTCTATCTCAATTAATAATGTGTGGCTTGTATATGGTTATAAGCATAACGTATTAAGTATCAGTCAGTTTTGTGACAATGGTTATGATGTGTTGTTTGATAAGACCAGTTGCACAGTAGTTAACAAAAGTGATAACTCCATAATTTTTAAAGGAAAGAGGATGGACAATGTCTACAAAATTAACTTCTCTGAACTGGTTGATCAGAAGGTAGTTTGCCTTCTATCAGTGAACGATAAGAAATGGGTATGGCACAAAAGGTTGGGACATGCTAACTAGAGGTTAATCTCTAAGCTTAGTATGTTACAACTTGTTAAGGGCCTACCTGATATTGATTATCATTCAGATGTACTCTTTGGTGCATGCCAAGAAGGGAAGATTGTTAAAACATTTTTTAAAGCAGAAGACATTGTTTCCACCTCCAGACCTTTAGAATTACTCCATATTGATTTGTTTGGACCAGTTACCACTGAATATTTATATGGAAGTAAATATGGACTAGTCATTGTTGATGACTATAGCAGGTGGACTTGGGTTAAATTCCTGAGAAGTAAGGATTGTGCATATGATGTACTTAGTAGCTTCTGCACTCAAATCCAATCTGAAAAAGAAATAAAAAATTTAAAAGTTAGAAGTGATCATGGTGGAGAATTTGAAAATGAGCCATTTAAATCTTTTTGTGAAAAACATTGAATCATCCATGAATTCTATTCTCCTAGAACCCCACAACAAAACGGGGTTGTAGAGAGAAAAAATAGAACTATACAAGAAATGGGAAGAACCATGATTCACGAAAACAATCTAGATAAACATTTCTAGGCAGAAGCAGTGAATACAACATGTTATATCCAAAATAGAATCTATATCTTCGAGAAAACAACATATGAACTCTTCAAATGAAGAAGACCCAATATCTCTTACTTTCATCAATTTGGATGTACTTGTTACATACTAAATACCAAGCTCTACCTAAAGAAATTTTATGCCAAGCCCGAAGAGGAATCTTCTTAGGTTACTCTAAAAGGTCAAAGGCATACAGAGTGTATAATTCAGAGACACTTTGTGTTGAAGAATCAATGCATGTTAAATTTGATGATAAAGAGCCTGGAAATGAAACTCCAGAGCAAGATGAAAGTTTTGTAGATATACAGGATTCTGAAGATACTCCAGAACCTGATTAGATTGATGCATTTGAAGTTAGTCCAGAAGTTGTTCCCACTCCAGAAGCTCAAGAGGAAGTTGCTTCTGATGAAGCACAAGATGGCTGCCAGCAAGCTAATCAATCCAAGAACACATTCAGGTATAAGTCTTCACATCCTGAGGATCAAATCATTGGAAACAAAGAAAGTCCTAGAAGAACAAGATCATATTTCAGACCAGAAGTGTCTGTGATAGGACTGTTATCAGTGATTGAACCCACTACAGTTGATGAAGCACTTTCAGATGATGGATGGATATTAGCTATGCAAGAAGAGCTCAATCAATTTCAACGAAATGATGTGTGGGATCTGGTACCCAAACCTCTACAGAAGAACAATATTGGAACAAAATGGGTATTCAGAAATAAGTTGAAGGAACAGGGTGAAGTAACCAGAAACAAAGCCAGAGTTGTTGCTCAAGGCTACAGTCAATAAGAAGGCATTGATTACACTGAAACTTTTGCTCCAGTTGCAAGATTGGAAGCAAACAGGTTACTTTTATCCTATGCAATCAATCATGGCATAATATTATATCAAATGGATGTCAAGAGTGGACTTCTTAATGGAGTCACAGAAGAAGAAATGTTTGTTAAGCAACCTCCTGGTTTTGAGGATCTTAAGCATCCTGACCATGTCTTTAAACTTAAGAAATCACTATATGGCTTGAAACAAGCTCCCTGAGCTTGGTATGATAGACTAAGTAATTTCTAATTAAAAATGATTTTAAAAGAGGTCAGGTTGACACAACACTCTTCAGGAGGACTCTTGGGAAAGATATTCTTGTTGTGCAAATATATGTTGATGATATAATATTTGGTTCTACTAATGCATCTCTTTGCAAAGAATTTTCTAAGTTAATATAGGATGAATTTGAAATGACCATGATGGGAGAATTGAAATTCTTCCTTGGAATTCAAGTCAATCAATTCAAAGATGGAGTATATATTCATCAAACAAAGTATACAAAGGAGCTTCTGAAGAAGTTCAAGCTAAAAGATTGTAAAGTGATGAACACTCCAATGCATCCAACCTGCATCTTAAGCAAAGAAGATACTGGAACAAATGTAGACCAGAAGTTGTACAGAGGTATGATTGGTTCTCTGTTATACCTCATTGTATCTAGGCCAGATATTTTGTTCAGTGTATGCTTGTGTGCAAGATTCCAATCAGATCCTAGAGAATCTCATTTAACTGCTGTTAAGAGAATCTTCAGGTATCTGAAAGGAACAACAAATCTTGGACTCCTCTATAGGAAATCCTTAGATTATAAGTTGGGTGGATTTTGTGATGCTGATTTTGCTGGTGATAGGATTGAAAGAAAATCAACTAGTGGAAATTGTCAACTGCTTGGTGAGAATCTGATATCCTAGGCTAGCAAAAGACAATCAACTATTGCTATGTCTACAACAGAAGCAGAATACATCTCAGCTGCAAGTTGTTGTACACAACTACTTTCAATGAAACATAAGTTGGAAGACTATCAGATAAATGCTAACAGTATTCCCATTTATTGTGATAATACTGCTGCTATTTGTTTGTCAAAGAATCCAATTTTATATTCACGAGCCAAGCATATTGAAATCAAACACCACTTTTTCAGAGATTATGTTGAAAAAGGAATTTTAGATATACAATTCATTGATACTGAACATCAATGGGCTGATATATTTACTAAGCCTTTAACTGTGGAAATATTTGATTTTATAAAGAAAAATTTGAACATGCACTTTGTGTCTGATTAAATCTACTTGCCTCTGAATAGGAATTTAGGTCTTGAAGTCGTTCAGAACCTATAGTCCATCAAAAGCCCTTTACTGAGGTTCTGAGGAAAATGTGCTTCTGAAGATGACATGAGCATCTGAACTCTAGAAGCTGGACTTTGTGCTCGTGAATAGCAGAGTTAGTGGAAATGTTGGAAGTTACTTTCAGTAACACATGTCCCACTAACTAAGCAGTTACTCTGAGATCTTCTGACGTGGCTTAATTGTATTGGTGTATAACGTAAGAGGGCAATGATGAATTTACGCTTTGAATGTACTATCTCGTGCCCCCAACGTCATTAATGCTGTGTTTGTTTGTCCCCCTGTCTGAATTGCAAACGTTTTACTAAAAACACTTAGACAAAACACACACAACTCATTTCACTACTTACACTTGCAATTTTCTTTGTGTATCTCTGCGATTTCAATTTCATCTCTCTCAATCAAAAACCCTAGAACCCTAAATCTTCAATACTCATCAATGACATTATCAAGTTCAGTACAAGAAACGTCAACAAGCATGCAAGATGCTCCAGCCTATGAAATCAAAGGGAGGTCTATGTCCCTAGAAGAATGGGATCTCAAGATTCAAATTGAGTATCCCATAGATTTTGTTTCTTTAGCACATCACGAATGCGACATTAGAAGCTACTATGAAGCACAAGACCTTATGGAGTACTTCAACATGCTAAATGGTCCTACGTACATGACTTTGATCAGACACTTCTGGGTGAGAGCGCATATCTATGAAAAGAATGCTGCGAAGTTAGAAGAAATAGAGAAGGTACTGATTGATCCTTCTTTGGAAGGCAAAACAAGAGAAGAAATGGGACTGGAACCGTTCAGATGCACAGAGATAAGGTCTAGCATAATGGGTATCCCAGTCTTCATCTCAGAAGAAATCATCTCCTTCGTTCTTAGGAGAGCTTCTGAAGGAATCTACAAAGGAGGAATTGGAAACAGCAAGACCAGTCCTTGGAATGAGGTGGTAAATAAATCCATGTTTAACAACTCAAGGAAAGGAGCATATAGTGATCTGAGCATGGAGAAGAAGATGCTTTTGAAGATTCAGAATGAGAACCTACTACCAAAAGGTGGTGGTAGTGATCAACCATCATTAGAGCACAAGATCTTCCTTCACTTCTTCATCAAAAAGGAGAAAGCCAATGTGCCAAAATACATCTTCAAGCACATGATGAAAGAGCTCAAGGAAAGCCAGGAAAACAAGAGGTGCTGGGTTCCTTATGGTAGACTGATCTCAGAGATTCTTCATCAACGAGGGATCCTGAAGGCTCTAAGCAATGTCAATTTCTTCACAGATGACCAACTTGACACTGAAACTGGAAAAATCATCAATGGAAGAACGCTCAGAAACATGAACTTGATCAAGAAGGAAGTCTGTAACGCCTTATTTATTTATTTGATTATTTTGGTTGAGTTTAGAGTCTTTTATATGACTTATATGATTTATGTTGATAGGTGACATGTTGTTGTGTATTAATATTTTATTAAGTGGATTTATTTTATTATTTAGTAGGATGGGTTGGAAATTAAAATAATTAGACTTGAAGGGGGCTGAATTAGAATTAATTAGAAACAAGTGGTGTTAATTATAAAATTTGTTGAGATAAAAAGAAAAACAAGAGCCAGATACAAAATTAGGTTTTTACAAAGTCTTTGGAAGAGAAGACGAGAACCAAGAGAAGAGGAGAGAAGGGAGGGCATGTAGAATCTTGCAATCACTTAATCTAAGGTAAGGGTGGGACTAACATTCTCTAATCTTAGGTTATGTAATTCTGAAACTGAATTTAACATGTAGATGTTGTTGTTGTTTTTGAATTTGGGAATTAGGTCATGGGGTAGAAAATCGGTTGTTAATGGTGTAGAAAGTCCATAGAATTTGTGTACAATTGATGTTTAGGTCGTGGAATCATCACAGGTTGAGTTCCTAATCAAATTTGGGATTGGGGTTGATGAAAATTGGGTTTTTGAGGTGAAAAATCGTTCTTCTCAACAGAAATCTGTCATAACTCGCCAAGGCGAGTAATCTGCTCGCCACGGCGAGCTCCAACGTGACAGAGAGCAGTGTTTGCTCGCCATCTGCTCGCCACGGCGAACTATAGTGTGGTAGAGAGCAGTGTTTGCTCGCCACTTGCTCGCCACGGCGCGTAAGCTAGCCCACCACGGCGAGTAAGTCAGCCCGCGAGGTGAGTTACCAAGTAATAGTGTGCCTTTTCACGTTCTTGCGTCGTTTTCACACGTTTCTGTTTTGGATTAGCCTTTGGTGTGTACATGAAAATCTTAGGTAATATTGTCAGTTTTCAAATGGCTTTGTTTATCATGAATAACCTTGATTGATGAATTGTTATATGAATGTACACATTGATGAATTGCTATGTCAATGCATATGTTGAATTAATATGATGATTATATGATGTTGCAATTAAATGATGAATATTTATGGAATTATAATGTGATGTGTAACGCCCTATTTATTTATCTGATTATTTTGGCTGAGTTTAGAGTCTTTTATATGATTTATGTTAATTTATGTTGATAAGTGACATGTTGTTGTGTACTAATATTTTATTAAGTGGCTTTATTTTATTATTTAGTAGGATGGGTTGGAAATTAAAATAATTAGACTTGAGAGGGGCTGAATTAGAATTAATTAGAAATAAGTGGTGTTAATTAGAAAATCTGTTGAGATAAAAAGAAAAACAAGAGCCAGACACAAAATTAGGTTTTTAAAAAGTCTTGGGGAGAGAAGAGGAGAACCAAGAGAAGAGGAGAATCAAGAGAAGGGAGGGCTTGTAGAATCTTGCAATCACTTAATCTAAGGTAAGGGTGGGACTAACATTCTCTAATCTTAGGTTATGTAATTCTGAAACTGAATTTAACATGTAGTTGTTGTTGTTGTTTGTGAATTTGGGAATTAGGTCATGGGGTAGAAATTTGGTTGTTAATGGTGTAGAAAGTCCATACAATTTGTGTATTATTGATGTTCAGGTTATAGAATCATCACAGGTTGAGTTTCCTATCAAATTTGGAATTGGGTTGGATGAAAATTGGGTTTTTGGGGTGAAAAATCGTTCTTCTCGACAGAAGTCTGTCATAACTCGCCAAAGCGAGCTACAACGTGACAGAGAGCAGTGTTTGCTCGCCATCTACTCGCCACGGCAAACTATAGCGTGATAGAGAGCAGTGTTTGCTCGCCACTTGATCGCCACGGCGAGTAAGCTAGCTCGCGACTGCGAGTAATTCCGCCCGCGAGGCGAGTTGTTCAGTAGCAGTGCACCTTTTTCATGTACGTGCGTCATTTCCATGTGTTTCTGTTTTGGATTAGCCTTCAGTGTGTACTTGAAAGTCTTAGGTAATACTGTCAGTTTCAAAAGGCTTTGTTTAACATGAGTAATTTGAGTTATGAATTGTTATATGAATGTACACATTGATGATTTATTATAGGAATGCTTATGTTAATAAATATGATGTTATATGATGTTTCTCATAGATGATGAATATTTTGGAATTATATGGTGGAGTCGTTGTTGTGTTGTTGTTGTTGTTGTTGTCGTTGATGTCATTCATACCACGTTGATTTGAGAGCCTATGCTCTACACGTTGATTTGAGAGCCTATGCTCTACACGTTGATTTAATGAGCCGATGCTCTACACGTTGAATTGCGAGCCTATGCTCTAACACATTGATTGGTACCACATACATATTGCATAGTCAAGTTGGTGTTGTGTCATTGCATTATCGCGTAGTCATCGCCATTGTCGAGTTGTTGAGTTATTGTCGTTGATTTAATGCCAAGTAGAAATAATTGAACAATATGTGAAGTATTATTATTGCTTAGTTAGAGTTGTTTATGTTGTTAAATTCCATTGATGAATTATATACTTATTATTATTGAATGTGAAATCTCACCCCTTCTGTTTGAATGTTGCCTCTACATGGGTAACGTGCAGATAACCAGGATTAGCTGTTGATGTGAGTTGTCTCCCTCGTTCTTCGTCTTAGGGTCGCTTTGATACGTAACAGGATGGGGATATTTGCTTTATTTTTCCACTGTTGCGTATTATTTATGAACTATGTTGTCGAACCTTTTGAATCAGGATTTTCATTAAGTTGTTTATGTTGAGGCCGTAGTGCCAAGTTGTTGAATAATGAATTAACTTTTCCGCTGCGATGTAACTGAATTTTGACAAAGTTGTTTTAATAAATAGTATCTTTACTCTATTTGTACTTCAATGTAGTGTGGCATTCCGTTTTACGTTGAATACTCTGATTTATATGTATTATTTACAAATTTGGGAAAACGGGGTGTTACAATTGGTATCAGAGCAGGTCAGTCCGTCCGGCCAAGTAGTCGAGTCGCGTAGTGTCGTGTGACAGTTTAATAATGTCGTTGTGTTGTCCTGATTGTTGTTTGTTGTGTAGAAAACTAAGATGGCTGGAAGGAATGATGTTGCGATTGCTGCTGCGTTGCAAGCTTTAGCTCAGGCTGTGGTGCAACAGCCTAATGTTGGTGTTGGTTCTAATGATGGAGTTACGATGTTGGAGACTTTTCTGAGGAATCATCCACCTACTTTCAAGGGAAGGTACGATCCTGATGGAGCTCAAACGTGGCTCAAAGAGGTTGAAAGAATTTTTTGGGTCATGCAATGCAGTGAGGTTTAGAAGGTGCGTTTTGGTACGCACATGTTGGCTGAAGAAGCTGACGATTGGTGGGTGAGTGTTCTACCAATCCTAGAGAATCGTGGTGGAGTTGTTACTTGGGCTGTGTTTAAGAGGGAGTTCTTGAACAGGTACTTTCCGGAGGATGTTCGCGGGAAGAAAGAGATTGAATTTCTTGAGTTGAAGCAAGGTGATATGTCGGTGACCGAGTATGCTGCTAAGTTTGTGGAATTGGCTAAGTTTTATCCACATTACACTGCTGAGACTGCTGAATTCTCTAAGTGTATCAAGTTTGAGAATGGCTTGCGTGCTGAGATCAAGCGGGCCATTGGTTATCAGAAGATC
>Ga0315913_1011337_pt1 | contig 10096 bp, 4 predicted proteins | sample MpolsnodulesMG_FD_207736 | JGI IMG/M metagenome (GOLD analysis project Ga0315913, IMG submission 207736) | Medicago polymorpha root nodule microbial communities from Los Angeles, California, United States - small nodules | ecosystem: Host-associated > Plants > Roots > Nodule | place: USA...
TCCCTTTTCGAAACCAACCCCCGGACCCAATCTCTGAGGGTTTTTCTCTCTTTTTCCCTTCCCAAAAATAAAAGTAGAAAGTTCAAAGATTGAAGGTTCAAAACCAATCAATGGATTGATACCCGAAAATCACGAGCACAGTTATCAATGGTTGACTTCGTGTGAGGAAAAACAAAATTTCAAGGTGATTGGTTTTTTATGTTTTGTTTTCTTCAACCAAGTTTCCTTCAAATTTTGAATTTGGTGTATTGGTTCGTGAATGAAGAATGAATGCATATGCAACTTTGCATGCATTTGCAGGGGGAAGGGCCATTTTAAAAAGCAATATATAGAAAATGCATTCTATCTCATACTTGTAGGGTTGGCTTCTGTAAAGTTTTGGGATCTTTATATGCATATCATGTGTTTGATGGTTTGCGGGTGTTTTTTCATAAAGATTTTTTTTAGGCCAACCAAAAAGGATGAGATTAGGTTAAATCGGAACTAATCAATATTTAGTATAATAAAGATAGAGATTTAGCATAAAATGTGCGACATAGAGAAAATGGAGGAAATACAAAAAATAAAATAAAAATAAGTAACTCGTAAAACAAACTAATTTAGCTCAAAATCAACGCAAAAGACAAACTAACAAAATTATCTATTAAATCCTAGAAATTGAACTCATAATTGCAACCAAAAAATAAAACATAAAAATGAGGGTTTATGCATATTGTCACATTTGAAATGAGAAAAAGCTTGCTCTAACGAAATAAGGAAAAATATTCAGGGCTGACTCTGAAATTTTGAATGCCCTGTGTAAAACATGAAGTCATTAAGTTTTTTTTTTACTACACGCAACACACATGCACGCACGCACGCACACATGCACACAAACAATGTACAAACTCGTGCGTGCACACACCACGTCAAAACATTTTGTGCTATGTATGGTACACCTTCTACTTCTGCATATGTTGCTTTTTCCTTCTCTAATGGACGCACTAACCTAAAATCACCTAAACATGCATTGATATCGGAGTCCAACATTATTTTGCTTGCTTTCAAGTATCTGTGAACTAGATTATTCAAAAAATAAAAGTATATGTGAACTAGAGTTTGATCAAATTCATTGTGTGTAATTTAATGTTGATGGTACACCGGAGAAGGTTTTGCATCTTAAATGTTCCTTAATGGAGTTTTGTTTGTTATTTCTTCACAAAATATGTGGTTGGGAGTGTGTTGTTTTATCAATGGTTGCCTTCGTGTGTGGAAAAACAAAATTTGAAGGTGATTGGGTTTGTGTTGTTTTATTTTCTACCAGGTTTCCTTCAAGTTTGAATCTGATGTATTTGGTCATGAATGAAGAATGTGGATACTTATACAGATTGCATGCATGTGCTGTATGCAGGGAAGGGGCCATTTAAAAAAGCAAAAAAACAAGTGTTTTATCTATACTTATTATAGGTATGCTAGACCATACAATTGAGTTTATTCCTGGTACCACGACTATAAATGTTCAGCCTAATCCATAAGTTGATTAGCAAGCCTCTTAGTTTGAACTTCCACCGCCTCTAAATCCTTCTAAAATTGCGAGGAAAAAGAGTACAAAGATCTTCTAGTCTAGAGACAAAAATACCAACAAAACCAATTAATTTCAATATAAGAGGAAAGCCAACACCTAAACAAATATTCAACAATTTTATGTTTTTATCCTTTTCATCAAAAACCTGAATTGAAAAATTCCATTTAAGTACACAATTTAAATCATTGGTGCTTTTCATCTTATCTCTACAAAACGTCTTGATATAAACTTCCATTTTCTTGTCATGTTCCTTTATAAACTAAACCAAATCCACCTTGTCGACCTTCAATTTGTTGTCAAAGTTATTGGTAGCTTTACTCAATTCTTTAAATGGAAATCCTTTGGTTGTTCCCGATAAACTTTTCAATCTCACCAATATCTTGGAATCAACACCATTTTCATTATTATTCTTCTAATAAACATAACAAACCCAGTACCAATAAAAATCAACACCAAGGGAGGAACACCAACGCCCGCACGACCACATGCGCACTCACGCACACACACTAATTTAAACATTTGGTGCCCATGAAAAATGGGTCCCTGTGCAACCTCACCTCCGACACACTCTTAGGGCCACCTTTGAAAATATTTCTACACAAATGGAGGTGGAATGGTTCTGCGAAAATAATGATAAATATAGGAAAAGGAAAGGAAGATGAGAGAAAGAGAATGTGATAGAATGAAGAAGGTGAATGTGAGCAGTTTTTATTAGACTACGTGTCAATGATGCATTCCAATTTTTTCGTCATCTTCATCTTTAGAACTTTGAGAATCGTCCATCATTCATTTTTCTATCTTTGATTCGTGAGTCATTTAGAAATTTCTAATACTCCTGTTGATTCTTGAGTGAGATTCACACCTTTTCACGACTGTTTCAAAAACCCCATCTATGTATTTTTCTTTAACCTTGTTGACGATTCAATCGTATAAGAATCGAGTATTGTGACAAGGAGGTCAACCAATTTATTTAGCCTTCACAATGTTTATGTTGTTCATGCTTATTTAAGATTCTTTTTTTCTTCTTTCGTGACTCGTGATTCCCTTCTGATTAGTACATTCCTTTAGCTTCATGTTTTTATTGGAGATTCTTCTACATGCGTTACTTAGGAGACCCAACCCTTTCATCGAGACGTGTCTCTTTGTTTGGAGTTGTCTCTTTGTTTGGAGTTATGCATGTGCAACTTCCACTTTCATGATCGAAACCCGCTAGAAGTGGTAGAGCTATGTTTTAGATATAGGAGAAACAATATCGATCGTTAACATTGACAAAAGCATTTATGGGATGAATGAGAGTGTTTGGTTTCCCTACGTTGTTTTGAATGAAGCAGTTTCATAGCCCCACTTACCGTACTTAATTAACTAAGTAATTAAAATCACTTCGTGAGTGTAAAATGTGGTTAGAAAGGATATTGAGGTGATGTGTGCTTTACATTTCTCTAAATCTACAATCTATACCCTACCCTTGAATATGTGGATAATCGTATGAGTTGAAGTCCTTGCTCGGCAAGGAAAATTATATTTTTTGACGTTGTTGTAGTTATATCTCCTTAATAATGTCATAATAATCAGCGTAGTTGTGATTATGTGGCATGTCTCTTATGTACATGATAACTGTGTTGAGTCCTTTACAAAACAATGTTACTAAGTCTTTGATTTTCCATTTGATTAAACCTTCCGACTGACTAATTAATTAAGTCTAACGAGGGAAAAAGGCCAGCACTGATTCTTTTCTCTGAGAATTGAACTTCCCATGAAGTTTGGTCGTTCATTGAAGAGTGACACGAGTTGACTTCGATGTGAGCATTTCCAAACATATGTTGTCGTCCTATAGTTGGGGTGTGACGAGCCTGATGACGAGGGACACGATACATATACCATGCCTGCTAAGTGGGATGTCTCTACGAGACTAGTGGGATACACTAAGTGGGAAATTTTTGAGCGATATTGATGCGATAACTCGATTTTCAAGAGCAACCATGCAACCTTCTTGCATCCTTTTATGTCACCTAAATGAATATCAATGTAAGTTGAGTGAATCTACGAGTAGCCACCTATGCATGAGCATAAAACATGTTCCTTGCATAATGTTCGAAGTAATGGTACCAAATGAATCAGAGATGTCCACATGTTGTTTGAATTGAGAGTGACATTGTGAAGAACTATGTTATGTGTGGGAAATTTTATCAATGGGGGAGTATATGTGGGAATATGCAATCAAATGTATTTTATGCATCTGTTAACATCGTAGGAAGAATGTCTTCCTAGATACCATGCGTGTACTTGTGTATTTGTCATTGCGATTTTTGTTTAGATATACCGTGTTAGCATATATTGGATGAATACATGTCTATTGTGTCTTGCTCTATAAATGTTATGATATGTTAATATGTTTTATGTTCCTTGTAGTATAACATGTCTAAGAATGTATTGCATGCTTTTAAATGTCATAACATGCTTCTTGTAAATGTTTTATGAATTCGTCCTTATCTTTCCATGTATCTCGGGTCGAAAAGAAATGAGCTGTGTCCACTTCGTTGTCACGGAGTTTCCACACATCGGAATTGACACTTGAAGCCTCAACTTTAACGGAAGCTTCGACCTTAATGGGAGCTTCAACCTTAACGGAATCGACAACGCTAGGTTTTCGATCACCCGGATCATCTTCCGCATTCTCAACCATACATATAAATAAACAACATATAATTGCTAAACTAATTAATGAACATGTATCTAATATCATATAATAACATAAACAAACCAAAAAAAACAAAAGAAAAAAAATTGGAATTTTTTTTTTAGGCAGTAGCACTGCCGTTTGAAATTTTTTCAAAGTGTTCAGTGGCAGTTAACAGCCGCTGACACCCAGCGGTAGTTAACTGCCGCTAATGTCCATCACAGTAAAAAAAAAACCCAGCAAACCAATCAAATGTAAACTCATTAAAACTTGCAATACCTGTTCTTTGATGCATATTGTGTGTAGAAACGTCCTAGTAATCGATCAGTAGTGATTTGGAACCAAGATTTTGACAAAAGATTTTTGAAATGGGGATTTTTCGTGGAATGGTATGGTGAGGTAATGTGATGAGTGAATAGGACCTAGGGGTTTTCTGGTTTTTGGGGGAAAAAGCAACGACAGTTAACTACCACTGGCTCCAGCGGTAGTTAACTGCTGCCGGTTTTGCCAACGTTAGTTAATTACCACTGAGGGCTCTAATGTAATTTACTTGTGTCATTGTGAACTTTTGTATGTCAAAAAAGCAATTTTCGTGATTTGGTGTTTGAAAAATCGGTGGTTTCAATTCAACCCAAACACCAAACTTGCATCATCTTTAATTAGATGTTTTTCTCGTCATATGATATTGTTGTGCCTATACCTTTGCAAACAGTATGCTAACTTTGATTCGAATAGAAACGATTGGGAAGAGAATAAAAAAAAAGAGAAAAGAAAAAACATGAAGAAAGGTATAAGTTGGAAACAATTAGGAGAAGGAAAATCTCAAACACGATTTTGGAAGAGAACAATCGGAGAGGGTGGGAGTCGAAGGAGGTCTTTGAGAAACAGAAAAAGCGTGTGTGATAATTTTATGCTACCAGGTTGTTAATCCATCAAAATTTAAGGATTAAAATAACAAAGAGTGAGTAAGATCAAATTGTAAATAGGTTTAAATTATCCTTTTCTATTTGTACAGTAAAGAGTGTATTAAATAAGGATATGATAGCTTTATCATATCATGTCTCTTTATATATGCAGGAGACGAACCTTAATACGATATATTAATAATGTAAAATATTTTACTGAAATTAATAAAAGTAAAAAGACTAAATAAATAATAAAGGTGATTACCTAAAAAAAAATTTGATAAAAAAGGAAAATAAAAAAAAATTGATTAAAAGTTAAAGTGGACCACCACTAAAGCGGTGCCAGTACCAGGTTCTTACATACACTAGTCATAAATAAACTTAGAAGAAATTAACCCGCGGAGGGACCTATATAAAAACCAATTTTTCTCATTTCCTTCATTTTCATTTTCATTTTCATTTCATTTCTCTTCAATCGATTCTGTTACGTACACTCTCTTATCCTTATCATTCTCATTCACGCCATTTCTACGCATCACCGCTTACAACAATCAAACCCTAATTCTCTCATTTCTTCATGGATCCTTTCCTATTTCCCTTCTGATCGCACTCTATCTTCTCCGATTTTTCATCATGTTCGAAGCTCACGTAAGAATTCTTTCTTTCGCGCATTAATTTTCAACCTCAATTTCAATTTTCCGTTTCAATTTGTGTACGCAATCTTTCTTTTTATGCTTCGGTTTGAATGATTTGCGATGATTCTTGATCACATGCTTCGGATTATTTTTGTCGATTAATAGTGTTGATTTTGCTTTTGTTCACAGGTACTTCATTTGCTTCGAAAATATTTGGGCGAATATGTACATGGACTCTCTGCGGAGGCGTTGAGAATAAGTGTTTGGAAAGGTTTGTTTTCTGTTATTTTCTCTTAATTTATTCTCAATTTTCTTGAACTCTTACGCTGAAATTTTGCATTCTGAGGTTAAATTAGTAGTTATGGATAACCTGAGGTGTTGTTGTGAGTAGAAAGGAGAGTAATTTTATGCTCCATTTGGTTGGAACTTAACTCTAGAGTCTTTAGAATATGAAGCACAGACACACACGGACATTTGACATTGTCGAGACACCGATTTAATTTGAAAAAATTACATAATTCAATTTAATCAGATGTGTCAGTAACACACTGACACGTGTCAGACACCAGACACACCTTCGATCAGAAGTGTCGCTTTAGATAGATATTTTGTGGGATGGGCTTATTTTCCTAAGATATTTTCTAGCTTTGAGGTCATTGATTTCTGAGTTTTTTTTATTTTATTTTTATTTTTATATATATTCAAATGGAATTATTTTTTGCTCTTTGAGGTGATTTACGAACTGTGGAGATTAATCACATGCTATGGTAAATGTAGGTTCATGTACACACGCCTTTACATTTTAATATTATGTGTTTTTATATTGAACCATATTAAATATTGCGCCAGCGAATACCTTTTTATTGAATGAATTCATCTCAAAATACAATGTGGGCTGAAGCCTTTTGTCACAAATGCTTGTAAAATCTCACATTTCTCTGAAATAGTTTGTACTCTATTGAGGCACTTGTTCATTGGTATTCCATCTAAAGTCTCAACTCTGCAGGTGATGTCGTCCTCAAAGATTTGAAACTCAAGTCAGAGGCACTAAATGCACTAAAACTTCCTGTTACTGTCAAATCTGGCTTTGTTGGTACCATCACATTGAAGGTAGCATTTAACATTTCTGGTTGCTGCTAACGTTTGACTCATTACTTTGGATTTCTTAGTCATGGTCATATATGTGTGCATCTATGTATGTTCGATAATTATACAAACATGAATGGATACATGTGCACATGCTTACATGCATGTTTAGTTGTGTAAAATATATGGCATACAAGTTTGCATGTTTGGTTTTGTAATTTCAATGTATTTTTTTGTTGTTTACGATGTTATTTTTATTGCTCTTCTTTTTACCTTGTTTGTTGCTCCTCATTTCTTCCCCTTTTCACGTCCTATGGAATTCTTCCTCGTGATTTCACATTGTATGTTCATTACAATTTCTACCTCACTCTCTATAATGTAATAGGTTCCTTGGAAAAGTTTGGGGAAAGAACCGGTGATTGTTCTAATCGATCGTGTCTTTGTTCTTGCTAATCCCGCTCCTGATAGTCGGACTTTAAAGGTACAGAAGTATTCTGTTTGTTGTTTAACTAGCTAATGTTTGTATCTTTTGCTTAATTGAGCTTATTTTATTACAGGAGGAGGATAGAGAAAAACTTTTCCAAGACAAGCTTCAGCAAATTGAGGTAGGATTCTATGCTTGTGTGAAGATATCTTTATTTGATGACATTTGTTTTAAGAAAGCTGTATTGTTGTTTGTTGCCGGGTCTATTGTGTAATATACGGTTAATTTTCCTGCAATAGAAGTGTGTAAGGTTATCTTGTTTTTTGTGCTTGGACCAATTTTTGTTTTTATTATTGTCAATCGATTTTATGAACCTTCAATGTAGCCAACAAGATAGTAAACGTAGTGAGAGCAGAGATGAAAATGTTCTGATTGTTGAGTGGTCACATAAGACCTGGTAGGTTTAGAAATACAATCATTTATGGGAAGACTTGTGTACATCTAATTGTAGAAAAGATTGTAGAGGCTTGCCTTAGGTAGTTTAAACATGTGTGGAAAAGACCCATGGAAGCACTTGCAAGGAGGTTGGCTAGATTGAAGGTAGCCCAATTGATAGAAAAACAGAGGGAGACAACAAATTATAGGCTATACCTTTATGAAAAAGTTAGATAAAATTGGTCTATCTTTGGACTAAATACATGATAGGGTATTGTGTGTTGTTTGATCCATAAAGCCGATTCACCTAGTGGGGAACATCTTATTTAAGTTACACCTTCTGTTACAGTTATGCTTAGCTGTCACTTCTACTATAAATGCTTGCACCATGTATTAATCCTCAGTATCAATTATAGAAAACTATTCAGTTTCTTGTTTTTCTCTCAATCTAGACAGACTACTAGAGGCATCCAAGAGGTGCTCAGCGGTAAGGGTTTGGACTTGTAACCTTAAGGAACTAGTTCAAATACCCTCGGGGACGGTTGTAAAACGGTCATTAGTACCACTTAGTTAATAATAATTTCTCCGCTCCCCAATTTTTTATTTTATTTAAAAGACACACTACTAAAGGTCAGCGTAGTTTGCACTGTTATGCTTTATCTTTATTTCAATTAGTTGCGTTCCTTTGAAAAGGGAAGGTTCAAAGAAGGAAAATAAAGTGATCAGCAAGGAAATTAAGACGTATAGATTTTTGTTCTTTTATGTCCTTGTAAGCAAACTAGCATTTGGTTTTAATTCTTATCTGGTTTCATGTAAAATCAGGTGGCCTTTTCTTTTTTGATACATTTCCCCTTGTTTTTGGGCCTTTGTTAAACTTTGTCTACCTTCATTTCCTAACATGTATTTTTGTAATATTCGTTTTACAATTCTATCCTTTTTTTTTTCCGTGGTCATGCAGGAAGCAGAGTCAGCAACACTTGATGCAATATCCAAGTCCAAGTTGGGAAATGTATGACTTTTATATAATCTAGCTGCTGATTTTAAAATTCACTTGGTTTTATGATTAGTTTTACCCTTTTTTTCTTCATGTTATTAAAACATTGAATGAAAGTATGAGAACTTAAAGAAATGACTTTCTGAATGTGCTTGAGTTTTGAATGCACTCAGCAAGATATGTTTCTATTCCTTAAAGTAACAATGAGAGTAGATGCAGAATGCAATTTACAAGATGAGTAACGTGGCCAACACTATTCTGTTATATACAATGTATTCATTTTACTTCTATACAGTGAATCCAAACCATTTGGAAAATAGAACAAAAAATTTATTCAGTCCCCAACACTACCCAATAAGTCGGTGGATATGTAGCTTGAGTACAAATTTTTCAAAACCTGGTCTGCACAATCCTTTGATGAAGATGTCTACAAGCTGTCCTTGTGAAGAAACATATGGACTATGGGGTACAAATCAAACCATAATCAAGCTTCTCTGTGACATGCCGGTCCACCTCAATTTGTTTCATTCATCGATCTCATCTCAAACAATATTATAAGCTATTCTGGTTGTTAACTTATTACTATCACATTAAAGCTTCATAGGGCCATCCCATTTAATGTTTAAATCTTCTAGAATTATTTTGAGCCAAAATAGTTCACAAATGCCTTGTGCTTGTGCATATCCTGGAAAATAGCTTCAACGCTAGAATGAGCCACACATAATTGCTTTTTATTGCTCCAATTACTCCCTCCGTCTTATATTATGTGTCTCATTTAGAAATTTGTTTCGTATTATTGTTGTTTTAGATACCAATAAAACATTCATTATCTTTTTCCACTAATATACCCTTATTTATTGTATCTCAACTCGCACCAACTGTTATTAATAACAATACTTTACTAAATACAATTCATTTTATAATAGAAAGTAGTGCCCCCAATGACTTTTTTAAAAAGTGTGCATTACCTTAAAAGACATATTATGAAACACAAGGAGTACTCAAATTCCTCCAAGAAAGGTACAATAACCAGTGGTAGCATGCTGCCAGTAGCTGACCCTGCATAGTCGGCATCAATATGTCTTAATAACTATACTGCCATTCCTTTTTTGTAAACTTCTTCTTGGAACTGCTTAAATGAACTTCTCTGGAATTATGTATGAATTGCCTTGGCAGTGAGCAAACTTACAATGAATAAAATGTTTTGTTTTTTGTGAAACAAATAGATTATTTTCCCAACTAATCATTGATACCTTCCCTCATCTACTGCTGCACCTTAGCCTTGTTTAATAGTTGAGTACATATATGGGTGTACTTACATCAAAAACTATCTTACCCGAGGATTTTGTTTTATCTAAGCATGATTTGATTAAGTC
>Ga0315913_1011339_pt1 | contig 10096 bp, 4 predicted proteins | sample MpolsnodulesMG_FD_207736 | JGI IMG/M metagenome (GOLD analysis project Ga0315913, IMG submission 207736) | Medicago polymorpha root nodule microbial communities from Los Angeles, California, United States - small nodules | ecosystem: Host-associated > Plants > Roots > Nodule | place: USA...
GGTACCATTCACCAGTAGAGAGACGATAGCATTCCTTCTCCGACGACGAACAAGAGTCGAGTGGAAATACTTAGAATTTTCATCCCCATCCTTCAACCACCGGATTCGGGACTGCTGCCAACTGATAATGTGTGACTAGAATTAGTAGTATATAGTTTTAGACTTTTCTTAAATTATAATCAAATTTAAACTTGAAAAATATTAGAGTTGTTAAGGGCTAGTTTATAAAAAAAATCATATGGAGAAAATTAAAAGTTATTTTTAGTTAATTTTTGAATTATGATAATTTACAGATTTCATGTAAAGATTCCTATATATATTTTTTTTTTATAAAGAAGATTACTATATATGTTTTACTTGTGTTAAATATATTTACATTTATCTATTAACTATCACGTATGGCTCTTCATTAGTTGAGTGTCTCTACAGTGTGTAGACCTACATGGTTTGTCCCTCAAATACAGTTTCAATGGATTTTTATGGGTGTACATTAATAGAAAGTAGAGTGTCGGCAAGCGTAGGCTCGGGCTCCTACTTTACGTGGAATATAGTTTCAGTTGGTTTTTAGTGACATAAAATAATGGATGACCTCTTGAGTAGGACTCTCACGTTTTTGGTGATGTCATTTTTTTAGATTAGGTGTGATATTATGTGTTTAGGTGGTTGGGTGGATTCAATTTTATCTTAATATATTTAGTGAGTCTTCTTACCATTTTGTTAGATTTATGTGGTGGAAAAAACGAGAGCTTGGTTTTCTTAATACTACAAATTGTTTTGTGGTTCTTGTGGAGATCGCACAATGCTCGCATCTTTTTAGGGGCATGAGATTTATGTGCTTCAGTTGGTAAATATAGTAAAATTCACCTCTTGCAAGTGGTTTTTGAAAAAATATTATGGTCACACATGTTCCTTCTATTAATGGAATCATGAACACGTTATGTGTTTGTCACCATTGTTGGAAAAATTAGATATAGAATTATCATTAAGTAATAAACCAATGATATATATTAACACAAATAAATTGACACTGAATAAAATAAAAATCGAGTATAAGAAACTTATCGATATTATTGACTGAGGTGTGCGATGCACTTGGTTTAAGAGCATTTTGCCATCCCGGATAAGTTACCCGATGTGGTAGATTTTATAGCTAGTATTCTCTAAGATACAAGAGTCACTTCTTGCTAGCATCACATGTGAATTAGTAAGATCTCATGAACTACTTTTGAATGCTGTTCAAAACTTAATATATATTTGTTATTTGTTATTAGAGACCAAAAGTAAAAAGTAAACATGAAAGCATCTAACATATATGTTCTCTCCTCCACTCTGTAATCACAACCCACATATATATCCTCTATGTTTTACACATACAAAGAAGGTCCTATTTAATTGGAAAAGAAACCGAACATAATGAGAATAACTAAGAGTAAAATCTACTTAGTCAAAAAGCTTGCAACGGTAATGCAACAATGAATAGGGAAAATAAAAAACGTTTTGGTAGTCCGTGTTGGAACACTATAAGTGTTAATATGTGAATTAAAAAAGAAAATTATGTCAACTATTCCATTGAGTGCTAATTTATGAGGCGAGATTATGTCATTGATTTTGTGGCGGTCAACTAATCATCGTCATTGAATTTGTAACTTATCTTTGACTCCTCACATATGATTAGAACTCTCATTCTTCACTTCTTCTCATATTAAAAGTTCTCTTGAGTCGTCAAATAATTTTTCTCTCTTCTCCCTCCTTTAACTTGTGTTGACGAGCTATTCTTTTCCTCTCCCTTTTTGTCTGTCTCGGTGGATTTAAAGAGTGTTCTTAAGACCATAGTCCCTTCTCATTCTCATTCCTCACTTCTTCTCACACCAAAAGTTCGCTTGAGTCGTCAAATAATTTTTCTCTCTTCTCCCTCCTTTAACTTGTGTTTACGAGCTATTCTTTTCCTCTCCCTTTTTGCGGTGGATTTAAGAGTGCTCTTAAGACCATAGTCCCTTCGAGAAATAATGTCTCTTCTCATTCCTCACTTCTTCTCACACCAAAAGTTCTCTTGAGTCGTCAAAGAATTTTTCTATCTTCTTCCTCATTTATCTTGTGTTGACGAGCTATTCTTTTCCTCTCCCTTTTTGTCTGTCTCGGTGGATTTAAAGAATGCTCTTAAGACCATAGTCCCTTCAAGAAATAATGTCCTTTCGGAATTAAGAATGGTCTTAAGAGCATAGTTCCTTCGGTAAATTTCGTCCCTTCAAAAATAAGATTATTCTTAAGATCATAGTCCCTTTCGAGATAAAGTGTTCCTTCGATAAATAAGAATGATCTTAAGAATATAACTTTTATTTATGTTTTGGAGAAGTTAGAGGTTAGAGTGGTGGAAACACCATATTAGAGTGGTCCTAGTACCGTATAAGAGTGGTCTCAGAACCATAATAGAGTGATATCAATACCATATTGGAGTGGTCTTAGCATCATATTTGAAGATGTATTTCTAGAACAGATCTCATAGTGCAATAGGACTCTGATACAGTTGTAGCTGGGATGTTTTATCCTGGGGCGTCGTGGTTGATAATCTGCTTGCACAATTTTGGGCAGTGTCATGAAACGTCTTAAAGAGAGTGACCTAGTCCTCGACTCTGCCTAGTAATCTCTTCGGTGACAGAAAATATTTTTTTAACTAATTTTGACTATTGTTCCAACAATCGGTTTCAAGACTTAGTCATTAGCGAATTATTGATATAATTATTAATTAATATAATAATTAACTTTAAAATAAATTATTAAATAAAATTCCAACAACCAATGTTGTCATATGGGGGTTTTGTTTAGAGGTTGGTTGTGAAGTTCTGTTTCTAATCTTGTTCTTGTTGGCTGTAGTTGGGTAACGATAACATGTTTAAATGAATGAGTAAAACTAAAAAGAAAAAATTCCGCTCAAAAGTTGAGTATATTCCATTTATATATTGGTATAGATTTATATAAAATACAAATATTTTCGATGAGATATAAAAAAACATGGCCTTATTAATGATCGTAACCCATGCTTTGATGCTCAGCCTGGACCCGTTCTTAGCACGGGTTTGTTGCCAGTAGTTTTAATACCTAGAACCCGTGGACTAGTGTGTACGTTATGCTCTTTTCCTTAGTTGATTATATTGTTAGATGATTTAGATAAGCATATATGATAATTGATAACTTCAATCACACTAACCTATTGTATCAAGCTTCATTAGATTAATGTTTTCACGTAAGTCCCACAACACTCACTCCCACCGATCCTTTCATAGTATAATGGCAACCTTCATTCTTACGTTGGCTTATTTCTGCATCTTTTGTCTTCACTTCCATATTGATTTTATATGTTAGAAAGAATCTTTTGATTTCAACATTGGCTGAAGATAATAATGTCCAGAACTCATTAATATATAGTAGCAGGGAGTGTTAGAATATTTTATTATTTATTATATTCCAATATCATTAGGTGGACAAATATCGTAATAATAATTATATTAGCTATTTATCAATTGTGAGCCTTAGTTGATTAGTAATCAAATTAAGTAATAAGGCTATTAGATTTCTAATTGGATAATTAATTAAATATTTAATTAGTTGATATAGACTCAATGAGTGGATGTCCGGATGTCCCATTAACGGAATAATGGAAACCTAATGACATCCAATATAAAAGAGGCTATGGTCCCCAATATACCGTACACGGCAAATACTCTCTTCTCCAATCTGAAGAGAACTTGATGCATAAAGGTACCGGTTGAGGAAGAACCAAATCAGCCGCCGCTAACCCTATGTTGTGTGTTTCGGATCATCACATCTTCTCTAGTTGATTGTAGTTGTTGAGAGGGCTGCTATGAAAGCTTTATTAGGTATTCCTAACACTCTAGTTTTAATATCGTTGATAAATCAAACATGTCGTAGATCCGTTCATATTTATGTTCAATGTTTTGTTTGCCCGCTATTGATTCAAAATTGTTGAACATATTTTATGAAATCTGTTTTTATTAAGATCTAAATTTTCAACAAGTGGTATCAGAGCGGTCTTCATGTTTGCTTATTGAGATCGATCGTTATGTTTCTTAATTATTTTCTCGGTCACATAGATGAACCCTAAATTTAATTTGGGGATGATTTTGTTGATTTTAAATCGGTGTATATGGGTTAAATATTTTTTTCTCGGATTACATAACTTTTAAAATTTGACGGTTTGCAATCGCTTTGTGTGATTGTATATACTGCCAATTTGTTTTCTTTTGTTGTGATCCTCACCTGTTATACATAGATCGTATATGTACATCATAAAAGGTTTAGGTGCTAGTACTAAATAAAGATGATTGTATCGTTTTAATTTCTAAGCATCCCGTATTTGGTGTTTTGTATAATTTCATTCATGGACATGGATTGAATATTGGCCTTAAAGACTTAAATTTATTTTTCTCGATCCAGAAACAATCTGAGTGGTCATTTATGAATTGAAACGTATGTTTTCATGTTTATGGATCTGAGTGGTCATTTATTACCGGTGGTGGAGATTTTGATTCGGATCTGGTTCTTTTTTTATGCGTGTTGTTTAATTTTTCTGTAATTAGAAGAAAAAATAATAATTGTGAATTGAATTTATCAAAATCGAATCCTTTTCTGCAATCCTTGTTTTTTAATTTTGTTTTTAATGATTTGTTGGATTTTCTGGGTTGAGTTTGAAGATTGATGAGGTTGTATGAAGAAGATCATGAAGACGAGAGGGATGAAGATGAAGAAATGGAAAAAAAAAAGTTAAGTGTTGTTGACTCACTGGAAGATATAGTAGACATGCATGATTTAATGATCATCATTTAATAAAAAAGATCAAACGGTTTAAATTAAAAATATTAATAGGATCTATGGTGGACCACTCTTAAGGTTGGTTCACCATAGACATCATTTGGGTTAAATTTAACCGTCGGAATTTATTTGGCAAACGGAAGAAAATTTGAGGGATCAAAACGTACGTTTTATTAATTGTGGGATCAAAATGAAAACTTGAAATTATTGGAGTCCATTGAATCAAATAAGTCTTAATTTAAATTATTTTCTACACCCTCTGTTGTTGAATTTTTTTTTTTTTTGTTAGCTACTTTTGACTTGGATTTGGCGCTTGGTTAAGTTGGTTCAACCTGATGTAACTCTCAAAATCTAATTTTATTAGATGTTTTGTTATGGCCAATTTCTTTTGTCTTTTCGATTGAATGGTTGACCATTCATCGGCTTCTACTTCCAATCTTCCATCCATGATAGCATTTGGAATTGCTTTGCCCTGTATAGATTTTTTGAAAGCATAGATAAATCATTTATCTTGATTTTCAAATTTTTGAGTTAAAATTTGCCTTTATGATTTGTTTCGAAAGAAATAATTTTGGTTATAATACATATATATTTGCACCGATTATGCTTTATAATTTGGATGGAAATTGATTTTAACTATTGTGTAAGAAATTGAAATTGCTTCAGGTAGCTCTCATACTAAAGTATATTTTGAGGTGTATAGGTAAATAAAGAGTTAATATATATTTGGTTATCATATATTATTATTATATATGAAAATTTGTTACCGCTTTTGAATACTATTTAGCAACACTTCTCAAAATATTATGAAAGAATTTTGTAGTGCATGATTTAAAGATTTGATTCTTCTAACTTTGAAAAATATGGAGTTTAGAGCTGTTTTTTATATGACTTGTTCGAAAATTCAGTAATTTCGACTATCATATGACTTGTTTGAGAATTTAGTATTTAGTATTCTCTTTGCACAATTAAGTTTATAACTGTTACAGTTAGACATGATCATTTAAATGATCAATTCATAAAGTGTGCAAATAAAGAAAGGTTGAAGCACGAGAAAATAAAATAGTGTTCATTTGGAAAATACCTCAAAAGATAAGGGCAAATAAAGAAAGGTAGTCTTGACTGACTTTTGTCCAATGATGTTGAAAAATATATCAATTTAGAATGGATAAAGTCGATAAAGATTGTTTTATTCATTTTCTGAACTATTTTAGATTGTCGTTACTAGCTTTTTTTTTTTGTATTTAAAAAGACAATTTGATGAATCATTATTTGAATTAATTTTTTCTTTGAATGAATCAAGATATTTTGAGTTTTATTTTCAAATGATAATTCAATGTGTCTTTTAAGTTCAATTTTTAGAGTCAATTCAGTTATGACTTGTGACATTCTATATTGTTTAAGGGTTTGAATACTATAAGTTTTTCGTCCCACAAATTAAGGAAATTTTGAGACATAATTTGTTAAGTTTTCTTGAGGATATTGAGTTTGGGGGAGAGATATGGCAATAGAACAAAATTGAACGAGGAAGAATTAGTTCTAAACTAATTCATATAGTTACTATTATTATAGTATATTTGGATCCTCATGAGGACATTATTGTTCTTCCTCTCAATCAAGTTAAGAAATTAATTCATATAGATCAAAGTCAACACCCTCAAGAACTATTTCTTCTAGTGTCATTATGAATTGACTGAAAAGATAAATTCTATTTAGTTTAAATGAAAGACTCTATTAGGACAGTCATTATACTAGTTTGCTTATTATAATTTTGGAGCTGCATAAGATAGATTTCAATATAGTGTTTCTTAATGGTAACATTAATGATACAATATTGTTCAACTGAATAAAACTTTTGTGTCAATTGATACAAAATAGATAGTTTACAAAGTCATGAAATCTACTTATAAGTTAAAAAATTTGTCTCTTTAGTGTTACCACAAATTCTCATAAAGTAATTGTCTCATTTGGTTTTGAGATAATATTATGGAGAATTGTGGATTTAGTAAGCTTAGTGGGAGTAAATTTACATTTTGAGTTTAAATGTGTCGATTTTATTTTATTTAGTCAATGATGATATTTGTTTGTTATGTGAAACCAAGGAAATCTCTAACAAAAGTTAGTGATGAAAAATCCTGGGGAAACCTCTTTTGTATTAAGCATTTCAATACTAGAGATTTTTCTCAAGGTATTATTCGGATATCACAAAAGAGTTATATCAGTAAAGTTGAAAATAAATCGACATTAAAATTAGTAAATTATGGATGACCTCAATCACCGAGAGAGACTTTTCAGTCTCAAATATTGCCCATTAAAATATTTATGAATTCAGAAATTTAAGTATTTTCCTACATTTTACCTATAGGATTTTTATGTATGATTTTATTATACACATTTGGAAATAGCGTGTATAATAAGATTGTTGGCAGATGTTTGAGCAAATCAAAGTTTGAATTGTTGAAAAAAGCAACCATAAGGATTATTAAAGAGAACAAGAGCGCTTATGTGCTCACGCAAGATATCTGACAATTTGGAGATCATTTATGTGTCAGACTCTGGCTTTTTGGATGTAAGTGGATAATACTCATCCTAACTCAATAAATGACTGTAAGTATTTATGTCACTTGGTTGCATATAGTAAAAGGTAATGAAAGACCACTTAAGATATATAGTGACATAATTTAATCATTAGTTATTCAACAACATTAATAAAGTTTATTGCCTTATACATTATTGTTGTTGAATGATAGAACAAGTAGAGACAAACTTTATGCTAGCTGATCCGTTAATCAAAGACATGACACATAAGGTCTTTCATATGGTTGTTGTCATTAAGGATGTCTTGGATTAGTGGGAGTCTCTTTTACTTTATGTTCTATACTTTTGTTTTGGTATAGATACAGACTTTAAGTTACGAGTTTCTGCAGAAATAAAGTTCATGAAGTTATGTTTATTATAACCATTTCTGTATCAATTTGTGCAAATATTGAATTTGCAAACTTCAATTTTGATCTCAATAAAGTTTTTAGTTGGACCAGTTGGAAATAGACATGACTTAGAGATCACATTGCATGAAATTTCCATGTCACTCATCCATATCGAACTATGTCATCAAATGCATTGATATGGTGGTCGTCGGGGTTCCGTCATGTTATACATCAGTGGCGACAGCCACGGTGGTCCCATTATTAATGTATGAGGTGGACCAGATTGTAAAGTTGAAATCTAAAGATAAATAACATTCAGTTGCGCACCTAAAGAATTCTGATATAATTATTAAGATATGTAGCCCAAGTGGGAGATTGTTGGAATATTTTATTATTTATTATATTCCAATATCATTATGTGGGCAAATATCGTAACAATAATTATATTAACTATTTATCAATTGTGAGCCTTAGTTGATTAGTGATCAAATTAAGTAATAAGGCTATTAGATTTCTAATTGGATAATTAATTAAATATTTAATTAGTTGATATGGACTCAATGAGTGGATGTCCGGATGGCCCATTAACGGAATAATGGGAAATTCTAATGGTCATCCAATATAAAAGAAGCTATGGTCTCCAATACACCGTACACGGCAAACACTCTCTTCTCCCCATCTGAAGAAAACTTGAGGCATAAAGGTACTGGTTGAGGAAGAACCAAATCAGTCGCCGCTAATCCTATGTTGTGTGTTTCGGATCATCACATCTTCTCTAGTTGATTGTAGTTGTTGAGAGGGATGCTATGAAAGCTTTATCCAGGTATTCCTAATACCCTAGTTTTAATATCCTTGATAAATCAAACATGTCGTAGATCCGTTCATATTCATGTTCAATGTTTTGTTTGCTTCCGCTATTGATTCAAAATTGTTGAACATGTTTTATGAAATCTGTTTTTATTAAGACCTAAATTTCCAACAGGGAGATCCTCACAACTATATTTCCTTTAAAAAAATGATTAAATTTTCTTCATGCACATTTTCACCCAAATATCCTATAAACAAAGTCAACACCTTTATAGATATCGATTATACAAATATATTTCCATCCGATTAACATGTTTACACTCACAGTTGAATTTTTCTCAACTCCTACTGAACCTAAGCACCAAGGGCTCCATCGGAAGTATGATGGAACACCGTATAAAGATTGAATGAAACCAACATTTAAAATTGTGTTCAATTGAAGAAGATGGAATTGGGATTCCAAGGTTTCTATGGTTTTTGAGAGAGAGAGAAAGATATGAATAAAAGACTTGTGTAATTTTATTGAATGAATTGAACTAATTATTTACAAGAGTGATGAAGTATATATACATCAAGTGATATAACAAAATTGAAACAAACTCCTAACAAACTTATTACTTCACATGTAAGTAACTTGAGTTAGTTACTTCAAGTGCAAGTTTCTAAACAAACTACTAAACAAAGATAAGACTAGTTCTAACTAAACTGAATTACTAAACCAATACACCTCCTTAATTCATTTAGTTAGATGCTTCAGCCATTCCTAACTTCTTCTTCAAGTAATCAAAGCTGCTTTGCTTCAATGGCTTTGTGAGCAGGTCTACTATCTGCTCATCTGTTTTGCAGTGCTTTACCTCCAACTTTCCATTGTTCATCTGGTCTCTTTGAAAATGGAATTTGGTTTCAATATGCTTACTCCTGCCATGTGCTACTGGATGTTTTTCCAAGTCTATAGCAGATTTGCTATCAATTCTGAGCTCCATTTTCTCATCCTTCACCAATTGCAATTCCATCAGTAGCATGTTGATCCATTGAGCTTGACATGCTGTCATGGAAGTTGCAATGTACGATGCTTCACAAGAAGATAGTGCAACCACTAATTCCTTCTTAGAACTCCATGAAAAAGCTGCATTTCCAATCATGAAGAGATAAGTAGCAGTGCTTTTTCTGTCATGTTTATCTCCACTCCAATTAGAGTCCGAGTAACCTACTAGTTCATCACTCTAATTCTTAGAGTACTGGATACCATAACTTCTAGTATCCTTCACATATCTCAGAATCCTCTTTGCTGCAACTAGATGTGAGGTGGTATGTTTCACCATGTACCTGCTGACCAAACCTACACCATATGCAATATCAGGTCTTGTATGGCACAAATACCTCAATGAACCCACAATTTGCTTGAATAGAGTTGGATTCACTTCTTTCACATCATTTACCAGAGATAACTTTACTCCTGTGTCAACTGGAGTTGAAATTGGTTTGCAATTCAACATATTGAACCTCTTCAAAACATCTTGTGCATATTTCCTTTG
>Ga0315913_1011340_pt1 | contig 10096 bp, 3 predicted proteins | sample MpolsnodulesMG_FD_207736 | JGI IMG/M metagenome (GOLD analysis project Ga0315913, IMG submission 207736) | Medicago polymorpha root nodule microbial communities from Los Angeles, California, United States - small nodules | ecosystem: Host-associated > Plants > Roots > Nodule | place: USA...
TCATAGGCTTATTTTCAACGTCTGGCCTGGCCTTTTTAAAGGTCTGACGAAGCCTGAAAGCCTATTTAAAAGCCTATTTTACACTAAGGCCTAACAACATCTATAAGCCTACCACTAAATAGGCCAAAACTTATGAAGGCCTAAAGCACACAAATATGACTTATACTAAATAACAAATACTTACGAAGAGCTAATCACACAAATATACCTGCTACTAAATAGCCAAATTATATGAAAGCTTGAGTTTATAAAAAAAGCATCAACATTATCAATAATAAAAGATATATTATATATAAAAAGTTTAATAGGCCGGCCCGACAGACTTAATAGGCTTTTTTGTAAGCCTTAGCCTAGCCTATTTAAGTAAATAGGCTTTATGAAAAGCTTGAGCCTGGCCTTTTTATTAAACGAACTGGGCCGAGCTAGGCTTTAAATAGGCTAGGCTGTAGGCCCTTGTCGAATGGCCTGACCTGTTCCCACCCCTAACTGCCGAGGAAAAATAAAACTGCCGAAATCTAATTTAATCCTTCGGCACTTAAGTGCAGTAGAAATCATCAGTATCAATACTTCCTCTCAAGAAAACCACACAAGAAGGGAGAAGAATAATCGTACAAGAAAAGCTTGATGATAAAATCGCACAAGAAAAGCTTCCTCTCAAGAAGAATAATCGTGCAAATGGCTTTAACCCAGATTATATAAAATTTAAAAAACCCAATTTTATTAACCCTAAGAAAAGCTTGCTCAATTTTCTCTGTGATACACTTTATACCAAAAATACATAACATAAATGAATAAGAATATATGTCTACTGATTCAACACATCACAATTATCCGATAGCTTCCAACAAGGATCTTCCCTTCGTTTCTTTCATTTCTTCTAAAGATATTGAGTGTTTGTGTGCCACTTGGTTTCACAAGAATTTGCAGATATTGGATCGTGAAGATGGTTCAAGAGTTGAAGAGTGATGATTTCCACGACACTTAAGTGCCGAAAGATTAAATTAGATTTCGGCAGTTAACTACCAACTGAAGAAAAGCTATTCTTTCTTATTAAAGCTTGAAGCGGATAACTTCAATAGAAGAATTCCTGGATCTTACTTCACTACTTTCTTTTTCAAGGGATCTAAATCTTAAAGCACACAATGTCATTTACAGGTCATTCAAGGCTAAATCTTATTGAGCCCCAAAATCTTCCAATCTCGGTAGTTAACTGCAGCCGGTTTTATTTTTTCTAGACAATTAACTATTGAGGGGTATTTTCGTCTTTTACATGTGTTTTTCAGCCTAACCTAATGTGTCAATAGAAATTTTCTATTTTATTATACAGAAAAGTAATTCATCATAGTTAAATTAGTACAATATTGAAATAGAAAAAAGAATAAAAATACAAGAGACAATTTTAGATATTATTGTATTTTACAAAACTCATTTAGGTATTCAATTTAGGGAAAATTACACCAACCTCTTCTAAGATCTTTCTAAATAGCACAAACAGACCTGCTTTAATTTTTAAGTGGACACTAACATCCCTTATTTTTCTTTTAAACTAGTTACAAACCCATGCTTCGCACGAGTTAAATAACGTATCTTGTAAAAAAATTGTTCCAAAGGAAAAATGAGCAAATTAATGAATATTGCACAAACATCATGGAATATCACATTTTTGAAATACTGTTATACACGAAAAATGACAAATTAAGGGAAATAGCTGTATTTTTCAAAGAAATAGCTGCATTTTTCACATTTTAGCAAATTAAGAGAAAGAGCATAATAGGAGTGAAAATGCAAACTGCCACATCAAAGTTGGATCATATACATATATATAAGTATTCTAACTAACATGTCTATGTGTCAAATGTACATGTACATGTTAGTTCATCAGCTCTGCCTCATTGCAGAAAGAGAACGTGAAAGGTTATACATATATATAAGTATTCTAACTAACAAAGTTGGATCATATACATATATATAAGTATTCTAACTAACATTTTCCTACAAATTAGTTCATCAGCTCTGCCTCATTGCAGAAAGAGAACGTGAAAGGTTATGCAAAGTTTTAGGGCACATTAAAGTTGCTCTAAACTAATTTTGAAAGAACGATGTTAATGTCGTAGGATTTTGTCAAGGAAACATAAAGATTTACGTGATTCGACATTTGTTGCATACATCGAAAGAAACACTCAAAAAACACACTCATATCCATTATTATAAATATATTTTACAAATTACTAATTACAATATTCTCTTAATTACTAACATATTATCATTGAGATGTTACGAAGATGAAGGACGGGATCACACTACTCCAAGTTCAATAGTTAGGAGTTGCTCAAATTGTTTGAGGAGTCCTGGAGGACAATATTTGACAATCTCAGCTCCAAGTACTGCAACTGGAATACTAACCCCTCAAATTAACACCAAATGTTAACTATTAAGTTATGCGCATATAGCTTAGCACTGTGATACCTCTAGCATTATGGTCTTTTATAATTGATATACAATGAATTAGTCCTCAAAACACATAAAAAAAAGAGGTGTGCTTCCGAAGTTAGTAAATGGTTTTTCCTTCTAATTTAGAGTCAGAATAGACCAAGCCGACTACACGGGTTGTCTAGCCTACGTCAGGGTCACGAGAAAGGTAATGATATACACTGCTGGACTATTTACGCCACGACTTTTTGCAAAACATGTATGATTTTAAGAAGGCGTAGAAGAAAAAAGAAAAACGTGATTCATGAATTGTTAAGTAAAGTAAATAAACACATACATATGTAAAACTTCTTACCCCTGATGTCATCCAAGGTGATAAATGATGGGTGTAGGAGCACGTCAACTTGGATTAATCTAGACTTGGCAAGTTCTACCACAACCTTGGCTGATATTAACTGATAAAAGAAAGAAAGAAAGAAAAAAAAGCACTGAAGTCCAGCATAAAAGTATTCATTTTAAAATAGAAAAAGAAACCAATGCTAAGAAAACTTTCAGATGTTGAAGCAAGGAAAACCGTGGAACACCCATATATATAATTTTTTGTCTCCAAAAATCCATCCTTATTCTTGTCTCACCCCTTTCAAAATAACTAATACAGACAAAAGATGTGAAAGATAGACCCCTCACAAAACAAAATATCATTTATTATAAATTAGTAGTAATAGCATGAATGGTTGAGGTAATAAAGGGAAGATGCCGTATTGAAAACTAAACGATTTGGAGAATCTATATCCTTTGAGATAATAAAATGAAGATAGTTTTTAACTGCAAAAATGAAGAGCGTGATAGAAATTTGATGAATATCTTTGAAAATGTGAAAAGCAAAATTGAATAGGTGAAACAATTAACCAAGAAAAGAACAATAACAATAGAATTAAGAAATAAAGCAAACATTGGCAAAATTAAAAGTTCATTTTAGGGGAGAGACTGTTAACTACTTATTTAATCTAACAGTTAATCATTAATTGTTCTAGTATGAAATATAGAGAAATAAGTATGTTGGATTGCCTCAAAAAATTGCAGCCAGAATTTTCTAAACCATTCCTTTGTGAAACTCATTAGTATCCCTCATTGCAAAGGCAACTACTTTTTTTTTTTGAGAAATGATATTTGTACAACCACTTTGTGACAACTTTCTAACAACTTTCTCTCTCATACTCACATTATTCTCCTATTCTCTCTCTTCCTTTTTCTCTCTCCATAGTTTTTGACCAATGAAAAGAGAGAAAAAAGAAATTGTCACAAAAGTTGATACACTTGTGGGCCGTCCAAAGCGCGCAACCTCTAGGCCCATTAAGTTAAATGACTACTTTACTAGTCTTCCTGGCCCAAAGTAATAATATTCTCGCATATTCCTCTACTAGAGCTTATCCGAAGCGACTGTTAGTGACTCATAGCTGTCAATTTTTCATTTCTACCCTTTATTTTACTGTCAACATTTTGTCCTTAGACTAAGGGGTCACTATAGACCGCCTCACATGCTGTATGAAAGGATGAATGAGAAATAAATGAGTATTGAATTTCCAAATTATTTAGTCTTTAGTTAACTTAGTGTAGCAGTAGCTAGTAAAACCCTATCACTAAAACCCTAACACCGGTGCTTTCATTGCCTTCTCTCCTCATGACAAACACACTGCCGCCATGCCCACAAAATACTCCACCACCCATAACACCACCGCAACCTTCACCTATTGAATCAGCCATCTCTGCTTTAGCAGCCAAAGTCGATGCTTTAGCTGATGACCTTTCCTCCCTCCGCCACAAATCTTCCGGTTACAACACCCCACCACCCCCTCCACCACCAAGACCACGTATGAAACTTGAAGTTCCATGATTCGACGGTAACGATGTCGTTGGCTGGATCTATAAAATCACCCAATTTTTCGATTTTCATAACACCCCAGAAAACGACCGCCTTGCTATTGCCTCATTTTACATGGATGAACCAGCTCTTAGTTGGTTCCAATGGATGACCAAAAATGGTCTCATCCACTCATGGCCAAATCTGTTGATGACTCTGGAAACTAGATTTGCCCCTTCATTCTATGATGATCCAAGGGGAGCACTGTTCAAACTAACCCAGAATGGGTCAATCAACCAATACCTCAACGATTTCGAACGAATCGCAAATCGTATTGTTGAGTTACCACACCAATTTCTCCTCAACTGCTTTGTCTCTGGCCTAGCCCCAGAAATCCGACGCGAAGTTCAGGCCTTCCAACCCATATCCATTCCACATGCCACTGCATTAGCCAAAGTACAAGAAGATAAACAAAATGACCGTCGCGGTTCATTCCGTCCCAAGACCAACTTCACCCCCTTTACAAACCCCACACCTACACCAAACACGCCTTCCACTTCATCTGCACTACCCACTACAAACCCTATACCACCACCTCAGCCGCCTTCTACATCAACAGCAAAAATCAATTTCAAAAAATTATCCCCAGAGGAGCTGATTTCCCGCCGCGAACGTAACCTTTATTACAATTGCGATGAGCGATTCACCCCGTGACAACGTTGCAAAGGTCGTTTCTTCCTTCTCGTCTCAGAAGATGACGACACCACCTTACCCACTGAACTACTCACAACCGCATCCATAGAGGAAATTACTTCCCCCAACGATTCCGACACTGATGTTCTAGCCCAGCTGAGTCTTCATGCCATGTCCGACTCTACTACACATAACACCATTTGCCTTTCAAGAATGATCACTAACCAACCCATGGTTATACTTGTCGACGACGGCATCACACACAATTTCATACAAACACATTTAGCCAAATTCCTTGGTCTCACCCCCACCCCAACACCAACTCAACTCCGCGTCATGGTTGGCAGTGGTGATACCATAGAGTGCACTCATAAATACACTAACGTACAACTCATCATCCAAGGTCATTCCTTCCTTCTGGACCTGTTTGATATACCTCTAGGAGGGCCAGAATTAGTCCTTGGGGCACCATGGCTTCAAAGCATTAGTCCAGTCCTTATGGACTATAAAAACTGTCACTCTCCTTTACTCATTTGGGCCAACCTATTACCCTCACATCCGCGGCTCCCTTCAAACCAAACGACTCATCATACCCACAAGTTAAACGGAGTGTCCAAACCAACGCACTCTCCTCCCTATTCCAACTACAAATCATCCCCTCACCTTCAACAGTACCAGAACCTCCACACACACATCCAACAATACACACTCTCCTCCAGAAATTTGACACCTTATTTAACCACACCCCTAGCCTACCTCCTACACGACCCACAGACCATCAAATTCACCTCATCCCCAATTCCACACCAGTCAACGTGCGACCCTACCGCTACCCCTACTTCCAAAAATGTGAAATTGAAAATCAAGTCTCCAACATGCTTTCCTCTGGCCTCATTCAACCAAGCCGAAGCCCTTTTTCCTCACCTGTACTCCTTGTCAAAAAGAAAGACGGCCCGTGGCGCTGTTGCATTGATTATCGTGCCCTCAACGCAATCACCATCAAAGACAGATTTCCCTTACCAACCATTGATGAACTTCTCGACGATTTGGGTAAAGCCTTTTGGTTCTCCAAATTAGATCTTTAGCAGGGATTTCATCAGATACGCACGACACCAAATGACATCCCAAAAACCGCATTTCGCACTCACCACGGCCATTACGAGTACAAGGTTATGCCCTTTGGCCTTTGCAAAGCACACTCCACATTCCAATCCACCATGAATAAAATTTTCCAACCTTTCCTTCGCAAATTTGCGGCTGTTTTTTTTTTTTTTTTATGATATACTTGTTTTCAGCAACACCCTACAAGAACACCTCACCCACCTACAACTCATCCTCATCAAACTCCTTGAAGCACAATTCTTCCTAAAAAAATCCAAATGCCTTTTTCGACAGCGTCAGCTTGAATACTTGGGTCATATCATCTCACAAAAAGGGATCCAAGCCGACCCTTCGAAACTACAAGCAATGGTAGAGTGTCTTCAACCAACCTCAACCACCTTGCTACGCGGATTCCTCGGCTTGACTGGATTTTATGGGAAATTCATCAAAGGCTATGCCTCCATTGCATCCCCTCTAACCAATCTCCTCAAAAAAGACTCTTTTATGTGGTCACCAGAAGCAGAACACTCATTCCAAACACTTAAGAAAGCCATGACCGAAGCCCCAACCCTTGCTGTCCCTGATTTCACCATACCTTTTGACCTTGAAACTGATGCTTCCGGCAAAGCCATGGGTGCAGTTCTGATGCAAGAAAACCACCCTATTGCATTCTTTAGCAAACAATTCTGCCCTCACCTCCTTCGTTCTTCCACATATGTTCGAGAGCTCCAAGCCATCACAACCGCAGTCAAAAAATGGCGGCAATACCTTTTAGGCCACCCTTTCACCATTCACCATTCACCATTCACGCCGACCACAAAAGCCTCGAGGAGCTCATCTCCCAGGTGATTCAAACACCCGAACAGCAGGTATATCTCTCAAAACTTCTTGGTTACGATTTTAAAATTCAATTTAAATCTGGAAAATCTAACGTGGTGGCCGACGCCTTATCTCGAGTTGACACTCCCAGCCAGTGTCTAACTTTGACTATGCCCCACTTTTTATTTTTAGAAGATTTAAAAAAATCCCTTCACACCCTTCCTGAGTTTACTACCCTTCACCACAATATCTCCACTGACCTTACAATTCACCCCGATTTCACAATCCACCAAGGCCTTATATTCTTCTAATACAAAATCTGGCTCCTTAACTCTCACCCATTCAAAGAAAAACTACTCCATGAATTCCACAATTCACCCATCAGCGGCCATATGGGCATTCAAAAAACATACCTCCGCCTATTTGACAATTTCTTTTGGCAAGGAATGAGAACTGATGTGCAAAAATTCGTGTTTGAATGTTCAATCTGCCAAACCACAAAATAGGAAACAAAAAACCCACTGGCCTCCTTTAACCCCTTCCATTACCTTCTGCAATTTGGGAGGACCTTTCACTAGACTTTATAACTGGCCTCCCTCCATTCCATGGTTTTTCTGTCATTTTGGTTGACAGGTTTTCCAAAGGAGCTCACTTTGGCGCCTTACCAGCTAACTACTCTGCATTTAAGGTCGCTGCATTGTTCCTCGATATCATTTGCAAACATCATGGCTTGCCCCGAAGCTTGGTCTCCGACAGAGACCCTATATTCATCAGCCACTTCTGGCAGGAACTCTTCAAACTATGTGGCACCAAGCTCCGGATGAGTACTGCATATCACCCTCAAACTGACGGCCAAACGGAGGTCCTAAACCGAGTCTTGGAACAATATCTTCGGTCATTTGTGCACAACAAACCCAATCAGTGGTACACCTTCCTACCCCTAGCAGAATGGTCATACAACACCTCCACTCATTCCACCACCGGCTCCTCCCCATTCTATGTCACATACGGCAAGGAACCTCCTTCAATTCCAAACTACTTAATTGGTACTTCCAGAATTGAAGCAGTTGATACTCTACTTTCATCCCGCCAAGAGATCCTCACCTCCCTCACAAAGAAATTACTAAAAGCCCAAGAAAGGATGAAACACTATGCTGACAAGAAACGTCGCAACATCACCTTCAACATTGGTGATTTCGTTTGCGTTAAACTCAGACCTTACCACCAACAATCCATCACTGGCAGTACTTACTCAAAATTTTCCAAACGTTACTACGGCCCCTACCAAATCATCGATCAGATGGGACCAGTGGCGTTCAAACTTCAACTTCCCCCCAACGCCAAGATCCACCCCGTGTTCCACTGTTCCCTACTTAAACCTCACAAAGGCTCTCTCCACAACTCAGCAGAACAACTCCCGCCTGAAGCCTAAGTATTAAGCTTTAAAACCTTGTCTCACTTCCTAACTATCATTATGCTTTATGATATCTTGAAGTTCCACGATTCGACGGTAACGACGTCGTTGGCTGGATCTATAAGTATTAAGCTTTAAAACCTTGTATCACTTCCTAACTATCATTATGCTTTATGATATCTTATAAAAAAAAACTATTCTTTATGATAGCCCTGGTAATGTAACTCTAAAATTAGTGAAAGTTTGAAACAGTAAAAATTGGAAAAACAGAGAGAAAATAGGAATGAGAAGTCCGAAAGAATGCTTTGAACACAAAAGGAAATCAATCGCGACAACAACCATAAAAGCTAATGGTTATTCAGAAAAATAAACCTGGTGTGGACAAATAGGCATGACACGAAGCACCTCTGCAACAAAAATAGACCAAATAGAAAGAACATGTGAGTTAATTATAGACAAAAGACCAAAATAAAAAAATAAAAAGTAAAAACAGAATAAATCATATCATAACAAATGAAGGGAGAAATTTTGGCAAGAATTTTTTTTCCTTTCAAAATAATCTGTTAAATCCACACACACATGACATGGTTTCTTAGTAAAATTAAGGGCAAAAAATGACAAAGTATATTCAGATCTGATTTATCAAACTCTAAATTGCCAATTTCACTACATCTGTTTATCTAAAGAGAATCTGGACCAAAATAAACTATTCTCATCCCACAAAGGTAATACGCTTGCCATTAAATGTGCCGAATTACATTGAATACAAAATAAAAGATTTAGGAAAAGAAAATATGTATCAATAAGGATAAATAGTTTATCCCTCACATGCCAACTATTTATCCAAAAAAAGTTTGATGGCTCACAACCTTCTAGGGAATTCAACTGAAGGGTATACCGTTGTGACAAACATATTGCCTCAACCAGCAGCTGAAAGTAAGAGGTAACCTGATCCTGCTTCTACTTTATCAATATTTTGAGTTCAATATCTATGCACTTTAGACAGAAATCCAATTACATTTCAAAGAACCATAAATCATAATAATATTATTTTCTAAAATATTTATACAAACATTAACATGCAATTTTTCTTATAAAAATTATCATTCTTTCTCTAGTCCATAATAAAACCAAAGTTAAAACGTTAATTGTATAACTATATTAATGATCTTAACTATTAGAGTAATTTTGTAAAAATAATAAAAATTAGAGTAATGAATAAATAGATATGACAAACCTCAATTAAAATCAAGGAATCAAAACCTCAATTAACAACAACACAAAACCAAAGAATGAAAACCTCAATTAAAAAAAATCTTTTCTGAAAACATGCAAGCAAAGTTCAAACCAAAACCCAAAAAATTTCTGAAAAATGAAAATATTCGACATGCAATGGAACATGCATAGCACCGATTGAACAAATAACACAATACACTGAAATGATAGCCAGGACAAAGATAAAACACAATAAACCCATTCAACCCATTCAACCATGATTTTAGATTCATCAAAGGATAAAGAAATCACCTTTGATGAGGAAGAAAGCGAACTTCTGATGAAGAAGAGAAAAACCAGATTATCGCTCCATGACTCCCAAACTCTCCCACTACAACACAAATGAAAACAATCTCAGAATATTTATTTACATAATTCTCAATCTATGAAAAACCCAAATAAAATCTCATACATGAAAGCCAACACAATTTCTAAATCATCATTAATCACAAGTCAATTATTTACCCCAAAATTCAGACTTTCAGATAAAATCAAGAAAAATA
>Ga0315913_1011341_pt1 | contig 10096 bp, 7 predicted proteins | sample MpolsnodulesMG_FD_207736 | JGI IMG/M metagenome (GOLD analysis project Ga0315913, IMG submission 207736) | Medicago polymorpha root nodule microbial communities from Los Angeles, California, United States - small nodules | ecosystem: Host-associated > Plants > Roots > Nodule | place: USA...
GTAGATGTTAGTTGATTAATTTAGTTAAAATGTTTGCATGATGTTTATGTTATAGTTTAGAATTTTAGGGTTATTTTTTATTTTGGTTTTAATTTTTTTTTTATTTTAGTAAGAGGATATGATTTATTTTAAGAGTAGATATAAGTGGAATAATTTTGTTATACTTTTTGCATTTTTATGTTTTTTTTTAGAGTTTAGGGTTATTTTTATGATTTTTCGGTGTATGTATAATTTGCACTCCAAGTGTTTGATGAAATGTTTGAATGAGTTTTTCATTGATTATTTTTAATTTCTTATTGTGTAGATTTGAAACAATGGCTGGGTGGATCGACGTTCATGCACAATTCAACGGCGGAGAACCTCAGAGGTTGAAGGTTCGGTGCCTTGGTGTAACGTTAAGAGGTCTCAAGGATGAACTGAATGAATTCAACCAAGGAGTCAACCCCATAGACACAAGAACGGTGGAATATGTTCGGTATAAACGTCCAACGCTCGACGAGGGGAGAGTATCATTCAGTTAGGTGGAATTAACGAACGACGAAAACGTGACGAGCATGTTTTGGGAGCACAACATGTTCCAGTGGATCGATATGCGGGTAACGTTGTTGAGATCAACTGAAGATATTATCAAGAGTCTGATTCCGCCAGAAGATCGTGATTAGGTAGGGAAATGCACCTTACAACTACAACAATTCTTTTCCTTTGAATGAGGTAATTCAAACTTGTTAAATGGCAGGACTCAAACATTCGCCCGACATTTCTATTGTTCCTTTCAAAAGATTAAATTCTTGGTAGAATGGTTTAAATGAATGTATCGAAGTGTCAAGGAATGCACCTCATTCTTTTGACACTTGAATACCATTATTTAAACCAAGTCTAACAACAATTTAATCTTTTGAATGGAACAATAGATATGTCGGACGAATGTTTGAGTCCTGCTGTTTAGCAAGTTTGAATTTACCCCCTACCCCATTTAGGGGTAAGACAATTGTTGTAGTTGGAAGGTATATTTCTGAATGTAATGTAATGTAATGAATTTACCATTTTTCGAATTTATTTATTCATTACACAACTTTTATTCGAATTCACGTTAGACTTAATTAGTCTTTATTCGAATACGAAATTTTTAATCGAAATTATTCAATATGCGAGTTTAATCGAAATTATTCAATACGCGATTTTAATCGAAATACACAATTTTAATCGAAATTATTCAAAACGCGATTTTATTCAAAGTACCATAATGTCAAGCAAAATGTAGCAAAATGCGCACGACATATAAAAAAACATAAAAAAAGATCCAAAACAATTAAGTAAAAAAAGATCCAAAACATAAAAAACAATTACATTCAATCATCACACAAGTCAATCGGGTTGTCCTCGACAGTCCCTGGGGCACTTGCTTTTGGTTGAGGACCAAAATAGCATGTCCTCCCGCTCCTCCTCAACCTCGACTGATTGTACACCAACACCTTCGAATCCTTCTTTTTGACGGAACCATCACATGTGATTCCGTGCCATGTCATAGGCGATTTTTCTTTCTTCTTGTCATCACCCTCCTTTTTGTTCAACTCAACGTTTCCCTGATTCTGAGACATATCTACATAAACAAATTTGACGATCAAAACCTACATCATGTCGTAACAATTCTACAATATTTCATCAAAACCTAAACTAATCATAAAAAGTATACCATAACTAATCGTAACAATTCTATCACAAATTCATAACAAACCTAAATTAATCGTGACGATTCTACAACAATTCATCAAAACCTAAACTAATCCTAAAAATTCTACCATAATTTCCTAACAATTCTACAACAATATGTCAATTTTATTTGAAATATCCATTAAATCTAAACCTAAACCTAAACAATTCTAACAGTTCTAACCTAAACCTAAACCTAAATTATCATAAAATCAAAACAATTTCTAATTTCTAACAATTTCTAAAACCTAAACAATTTCTAACAATTTCAAATACCTAACAATTTCTAACACAATTCTATTATAAACAACATATAACGAATCAATACAAAATCATCATCAAATCTAAAATCAACAAAACCTAAATATGTCAAAAAAATTCCAAAAAATCAAACAATTCAATAACAAAAAACCAATGCAATAGGATTCAAAACACTTACTTGATTTTGTGATTGAAATTGGCTTGGAATGGCTGAAAATCGCACCTAGGAGAATGAAAAAGGCAACAATGGAGTTTTGGAAACTCATATGTCTGTTCTGTTCATATAACAGATCATCTGCAGTTAACTGCCGAAGAAACCTCGACAGTTAACTGCCGTCGGTCTTTAAAATTTCGACAGTTAACTGCCGCCGGGACTTTTCGTCTTTTCAATATGTTTTTCAACCTTAGCAAATGTGTATACAACAACTTTCAAATTGTTTTCTAGAAGAATCCGTTAAATTATTGAAAGTTACACTGACCTTTATTTTTTGAAAATTGATGTTCTTACTTCAAATGTTGCTATGAAGCTTTACGAATTTATCAACGTAATTCCATTGACAGTTAAATGTCGATGAATTTTAACTGACGGTAGATAACTGTCAATGAAATTTGAGGTTAAATTTGTTATTTTATGGTGTTTCTTAGCATTGAGTGAAGTGTGAAAAACAATTTTTTTTATTGAGGAGTTGGTAATTTTGAATGATTTTTTCTTAAAAACTACACATTATGAATTCCGATAATTGCTATTTAGGCACATTCAATTCAATTGCTCGAGTTGCTTTTTATTAAATTTACATATCTATATTTTTTTTTATAAATATTTTTTAAAGGTTTTAATTTTTTTCAATACAATTTTTTCCCTCAAATAAAAAATTTAATACAATTTTTCAGAAAGTCAACTGAAAACGTTTACATGGGCTGATTGACTAGGGTCAAAGAGGTCCAATTATTTTTTAGCATACTTTTTTACAGCTTATGGGCTGGGAAATAAGGGATATATTATTTCCTTGTTTCTCATGCACCCCATTTTTTTTTCTAACATTTCATTAAATCAAATCCAACAACAACATAATTCTCCAACAACAATAGCATAAATTAAACACAAACAAAATCATGAGTGAAAGAAACTAATTTCTTCACCGAATCAAGTCATGCAAATATCACCAATCAAACATAATATGAGAACACAAAATATATCACAAATTTAACAAAATATAATCATTTGAATATCCACAAAATACATATAAATACAAAAATCAAATCAAACATCCTATTGTGTCGCCTGAACCCTTATGTACCCTCCTCTTCTGATACTAGAAGGCTCCTTGAACCTCTTTGCAGATATGTTGCACAACATCATAAACTGGTGTGCCCTCTAGTACGTCCCTACTGGCTAGTACCCCTTGTGCCAAGGATATGATATGCACACACATCATGTGACCAAGTCTCTATCGAGATTTCACACCTATTATGACATGATTGCTGCAAGTGCATACTCTTTAGTTGGCCTCGTATGAGCAGCAATTAGGGACGTGACTTCCTCAAATATAATCCCGACATACATTCTTGCGATACAAAGTGGTTTGTTAAATTGATGTTAAAAACAAATATTTACTCTCAACTGAATTTAAACATGTAATTCAAAACCGTCCAAAACCAGAATTGAAAATTGGTTCAAAATCAACTTTCTACACTAATGAAACCAATAACCACATACCTAAACATATGATTTTTTTTTTATTAATTTTTTGATGACCTTAAATTTAAGAACATGGAGAATAACACTTCATATAACTCTTATGCATCCAGCACACAAGACAACTTTGACCTTACAAAGAGAATATAATTGAAGTTACAACTTACAACAATACACAATCACTTTGACCATGAAGCACCTGGAATTGAAGTAAATTAAAATTTAAAATAAAAATGATATTGGTTTGAGTTGAAGTGGTTCTTTCTTTGTGAGAGCCATTCCAAATATCTCACTCATATCTATATCTTGCTCACCTGAATTTGTTTCCAGTAGTTTCCAATCGAACCAATAAAGAAGGTTAGCAATCACATATTCAACAACAGCTGTTGCAAAATTATATCCAGGACACCCCCTTCTCCCAAAACCAAATGGGATCAACTGAAAATGTTGACCTTTAAAATCAACTTGGTTATGTTCAAATCTCTCTGGTTTGAACTCTTCAGGGTTTTTCCAATATTTAGGGTCTCTTTGTATTGTCCATGCATTAAAATATACCATTGTTTTTGCAGGAATGTGGTATCCTTTTAGTTTCACGCTAGATATTGTTTCTCGAGGAACCAAAAGAGGAACAGATGGATGTAATCTCATAGTTTCTTTCACTACACACTTTAAATAGCGCATTTGATTGATGTCATTTTCTTCTACTTTTGATTTATAACCTACAACTCTTCTTACTTCTTCTTGTGCTTTCTTCATTATGGTAGGATGTTTCATGAGCTCTGAAACTGCCCATTCTAATGTTGTTGCGGTTGTGTCAGTTCCTCCCACAAACATGTTCTAAAAATTGTAAAAAATTAATTTTTACTTTGATCAAACATTTTAATGCATGATTGAACCACTTGCAAAGCTATGAAATAAAATTATTAAAGGTAGTAATAAATACATGGCTTAATAGCAGTTTTAACCCCCTAACTTTCTCAAAGTCGCGATTTTGGCCCCTTAAGAAAAAAACTACAAAACCGCCCCCTAAGTTTTGCATCTGTGGCAGTTTTGGCCCCCAAGACCAATTTTGATTTGGTCTACGCTGACGTGGCACCCTAAGTGAGGTGCCACGTGTTATTTATTTATTTATTTTTTACCAAAAATTGGCTTTGGGGAGACAAAATTGCTACAGTTGCAAAACTTAAGGGGTGGTTTTGTAGTTTTTTCTTAAGGATCAAAATCACAACTTCGTGAAATTTAGGGGGCAAAAACTGCTATTAAACCTAAATACATCTATAACCTACTAACCAATGTTATGCCATTTTTCTAAGAGAAATTATATTTGTATAATTATTTTTTGACAACTTTCTCTTATACTCACGTTATGTTTTTACTTTCTCTCTCTATTGCTTTGATTTTTATGCCAATACCTCTTTTTCTTTATAAATTTATAGTTGTTCAAAAAATTATTATATAAATGGTTGTTCAAATAACACAACTCTTTTTTTAATGAGAAAACTTCAATAGACATATTATAAGATAATAAAGTTGCATAAGGATAAATACAGGGCAGACCCTAGGCATAGGCTGGGGTTGCGACTGCCTAGGGCCCTTGCCGGCAGGGCTCCCTAAAAAAAATTACGATAGGGGATGTATATAGAAATATTTGGTTTCTCGGAAATGTGTATAGCAAAGTCTATTGAAAGGCCCAAACATGTTGAAAGGCTGTGCTGAAGCCTGTTAATGTTTATGACCCTTTTGTCTCAATTTGTTAAATATACCCTCTTTTATACAAAGATTTCTATATATACCCTCCCTATAAATTTTTTAGTTTTTCTTAATAATGTGCCAAAAAAATTGTTATCAAATAAATTTGTGATTTTTTTTGGGCCCTTTGTTTCTAATAATGTGCCTCACTAATATTAAATATATTGGTCATATTTATTATCCAAGAAATTGGGAATTTTATAACAAATCAAATTATATTTTAGCTGAAAATAAGCCTACTAAAGAAATTAATCTTAATGTTGTATTTTAAATGTTACAAAAAATTAAATTATATCATTATACTAAATCATGTGAGACGAGTTTAGGATCATGTGGCCCACTCATCTTGTTTTGATTTTTTGTTCTTTTTTGGTAGTAAAAAACAGAGGAAAAACGAAAAGAAGACCTGATAAAATCACAACAATAAGCTAAAAAATATTATGATGTATTATGTAAGGGGATCTTTTCTCATATTATGCCCAAGACTCATAAAACATTAAGAACGGCCTTGGATAAATATGATAGATGAATTTAGAGTAGAGATTTGTGTAAGGTCTCAATCCTATCACGTTTTTAATCTGCACCTAATAATTAAAAAATTAGATGGCATATATTATTCTTCTTTTTAATAGTATATATTCTATCATATTCAAGAGATGTTAGTTTCGATTAAAAATGGTACTAACCTCAAAGAACAAAGTTTAAATTTTACACGTTACAATTTTAATTAAAATGGTTGTTGGTGGCATTGTTTTTTTAATAGATATAATAATCATCGAAAATGCACACACTTAAATGGAGGAGTTACGGTTGGTTCCTATCTCAATCATGGTGTCTGACATAACAATTTTGGTATTTTTTCTGTTTAGTTAAGACTTGTAAACTCGTTAGTGTCGTAGTAAGTATATAAATGCGCGCAGATAGAAAATTAAGAAGATAAAAGAGAGACAAGTACCCCTAGAATTCCTTTGATATCATTATTGGAGAGCCGAAAGCCAAGCATGCCATCATCCTCTTGGAGTTGAAGGAGAATATCAATGAACCCTTTATTCTTGATTTGATTGTTGCCTGTCTTTTTTATTTGCAAACGCTCTTCAATCACCTGATCAAACAAACCATCAAGTGCTCGAAAAGTGTCATTAAATTTGGCAATTTTTCCACTAAGAACATCAATCCAACCAAACGAAGGGAAGTAATCTCCAACAACAAATTCTGAAAGATGATGCATGACTTTCCTAGCTATTTCTTTTACCCTATTGTCACTATCTCCTCCATACTTCCTTCCAATAGAACATGCACAAATAATATTGTTTGTAGTTTCAGTAAGCAACTTACTTAAATTCACACATGCATCATTTGAGCTAGCTTCACGTAGTTTACTCACCAATTCCTCAACTTCTTCTTTTCTAATTTGATGAAATGATTGTACACTTTTCATGCTTAAAAGTTCTAGAACACATATTTTTCTTTTTTGTCTCCAATTTTCTCCATAATGTGTAAAACCAATATCCGTTCCTCCGTAGAATATGATTTTTGAAGCTGTAGTTTGGGCTCGGTTTGAAAAAGCTAGATCATGATTATTCATGATTTCCATGGCTACATCTGCTGATGAAATCACTAAAGTTTGTCTTTGTCCCAATTGCAATAACATTATGTTTCCATATTTGAGTGAAAGGTCTCGAAGAGAACGGTATGGAAGTATGCCTAGCTGATGAAGGTTACCGATGATCGGTAGTTTCGGTGGAGACGGAGGCTGATTTGTATTGGTTTTGGATTTTCTAATTGCAAACTTAAACACAATCAGCACACTTACAAGGAAGAAAAGAGATAGAGAAAAGGGAGAAGAAAAAGCTCTAGTAATTTGTTCATGTGACCATATTTTGAGAGCCATTGTTTGTCCAAACACATCTTGGAGTGAGAGTACGCATTACATATATAGCATATGGGATATAAGAGTGATAAAATGATATCATTTACTTCCTAACGCATTACATATTATTATAATCAATTCTTACTCTAAATTAATTTATAAAAGTAATTTGTTTCTTAAAAATAATTTTGCTTTCACTGAATCTTAAACAAATTGAAAGTGAACCTTTTGCCCCCACTCTTTCCCTCATCGTAAATAACCACGTTGAAAAATAAAATATAGCAAACAACATGTGCAACCATTTGGTAAGGATGGGATGCCTACCTTGTTCGGTGACAATAACTACTTGAAAACTTACACACAAATGAGAAATTCTGAATTTGAACTTGAGTCATAACATGCAGTTTAACAATTTTGATATTTGCCGGTTGAGTTAGGAGTTAGGACTTGTGGACGTAATATATGTCATATTTTGATTGCAAAAAAGAAGAGAAAGAGTACAGTTGGTGCAGTATTTAATTTACAATGTATAGCTACTAAACATAGACCAACACACACATTTTAAGGGACCAAAATATATTTATTACTTCCTCCGGTCTTATTTATAAGTGAAAATTGACTTTTTAGATACATTGAATAATGTATGTATCTAGTCAAGAACCTAAACCAAATACATAAATTATTTAATGTATCTAAAAAGTAAATTGTTTCTTATAAATAGGACCGGAGAGAGTATTGCATAAAGAATATGCACTCATATATTAAGTAACATATTAGCTTTGAAAATAAAGTGACGTGTTAACCAAACAATTGAGTTCAAATGGTTAATAAATCCACCAAAGAGCAAAGGTTACCGATACCTATGATCATTTTTTTTTTGAATCATAAGGTTAACACAAAAAATAGTGTGAAGGTGTGCCAATCAATTTTGATTTGCTTGAAATTATAAACGCTTGATCTATTTTCTAATAATTATTAATTAAATGGCCGTGTGTCTATGTATGTGTGTGTAATTCCCACTGTCCCATAATATATGCCATTCTAGTTAAAGTGTTTTTTTACTTTCTATTTTATATGTGATTTTACACTATCAATAAAGTATTAATGCATTTTTTTCTACTATACCATTTACTAATTATTACTCTTTTCTTTTTCCAACTCTTACCATTAATAAAAGCTACTTTTGTAAAATAACTCATAATTAGTTAATAAAGTTTATTTTATTGTAAAGTAAACAATACTTTCTTAGTAAATTTACTTGTCAAACAATTAATATAATTTTTTTTAGGAAAATGTATATATCTCATAAACACATTTGCCTAAAGAAAACTTAAAATCATTTTAATATGAGATAGAAGGAATAAGAATTAGTATATGAATATAATTAGTATATAATCCAAGTATCACATAATTGCACTGTAATAATAGTTAGATTAAATGTGAATTTCATCGCTACTCTCTATAGAACAAAAATAATTGTTGTATCGAAACATGTCTAGAACAAAAATAATTGTTATATCGAAGCATGTCAATCGAATATCCCACGATCATTTATAAAAAGAAGTCTAATAAGGAGCTTAGGAATGACTGACCCCAAAAAAAAAAAAGGAGCTTGGGAATGGTTGCAGCCGAATCTCAGACATGTGGATGGAGCAGGTATTAAAAATAATCATTTAACTTTTGGCATAACCATTTAGTGTATCTAATTGAATAGAAATCAACATATTTTTGCTAGTAAAGCGTTTGATGAACATGCAGTATGCAGTTAGGCAGTCTTATTGATGAAGAAAGTTACCCACATACGCAATGATTCCCACACTTGCAAGGTCCCCATATTCCACAGTTTGGATTGAGTGGAAAGTACCGGATAGAGAAAGTGTTTAATGTAATGCAAACAAGGATGTTATAGATAGTAATCATAACACTGCATGTGGTGGAGTTTTTAGAGATGAATTAGGTGTGTGATTAAGTGGTTTTGGTCGAAATTTGGGGTTTTGTTCGGGGCTCATGTCAGAACTTTGGAGAATATACTATGTTTGTCAACTTGCTTGGGATAAAGGATATCAAACACTTTCTTTAAACTCGAGTTAGTTGTTTATGATGAAGGATTGGTAGATTACCGTTTCTCATATTTGAAGGCTGGCAAACCATATAGTTGTGTGGCTTGCAAGCTATGCCCATTCAATACCTACATGTACTCACAATTTAGATCATCCACCGCCGATTATGTTAACCTTTTATGCTAAGATGTAGCTAATAAGGAAATTGGAGGCCTAACTCATCCTTAAAAACCGGTTCATAAGGTGAAGATTGTCTCCTCTATATAAACTCTTATCAAGAGTCTTATCTATCCGATGTGGAACATGGGTTTTCCCAATACACCCCCGTCATGCCCAGCACTCTTTGGACTTTGGTGCGTGAATCGACCGTCACGCCCAGCAGCACTCTTTGGGCTTGGTGCGTGAATCGGTAGGTTGCCCTTGAAATCGACAGACTCTGATACCATCTTAGAAATGGATAAATTAATTCGGGCGGCAATCCTCACCTTACAAGCCGGTTTTGTGGGGTGGTGTTAGGCCCAACCACCATTTCTAAGATAGTATTAGAGCCTCTCCAAGATCCATTGGGCCGCCCACAATTTATGTCCACGAACGAAGCCCAATAGTGCTGGTCGTGAGGGGGTGTGTTAAGAGTCCCACATCGGATAGGTGATGGTCTGACAATGTGTTTATAAGTGGGGGCAATCCTCACCTCAAAAGTCAGTTTTGTGTCGTTGTGTTAGACCCAACCACCATTTTTAAGAGCTAATG
>Ga0315913_1011345_pt1 | contig 10092 bp, 5 predicted proteins | sample MpolsnodulesMG_FD_207736 | JGI IMG/M metagenome (GOLD analysis project Ga0315913, IMG submission 207736) | Medicago polymorpha root nodule microbial communities from Los Angeles, California, United States - small nodules | ecosystem: Host-associated > Plants > Roots > Nodule | place: USA...
AGTTAACACTTGCATTAGGTAATGTCATGTTACTTGAACAACTCAGAATAAGTATAAGAAAATTGCTTTTCTGACATTGATAATTTCACATTGACATAAGAAAATTACGCAAAGCCCCCAGCGGTAGTTAACTACTGTTGAGAAAGCCGGCAGCAGTTAACTGCCGCTACGTGTTTGATTTCATTTCCAGCAGCTCACCTTCCATTTTTCATAACCGAATTCTTTCATACTTAAACAAATTCATCCAAAATTTTAATCCTTAACATGATAAACAAAGTTTTTCATCCAATTGCAAATTCATGAATATAAAATGTACGAAATAATATTATTTAACAGGATAAAATTAAAACGCAAGAAATAATATAAAACGTATGTACGTAAATGTCATAGAAATACGAAAATGTACGGAACAAATCACAATTCAATCTAATTATGCATGTTTACCCTGCTAAGGGTTAAAGATATTGAAGTTTCGATTAATTTTTATTTTTTTTTACAAATATTTTGATTAATGTTATTACTACATCTATGATGTGTAATGATATTTCAATTAAATTATATTTGCCGTTGTTTTAATTTACCATCTTTTATATGAAGTAATACTCTTAAATTGCTAATATAGTGTGCTTATTATTGACATGTGCAATAACATTGGTCGACGATCTACTTTGTATTTAAAATATAGAACATTTTTTAAAAGAGAAAAAGTCAATTCAAAAAAACTGAAAGAGATTATTTTGTTTATATATATATATATATATATATATATATAGACACACACACTCTCTTATTCTCTCAAAAAAAAATATACACTCTCTTATCATAAAATAAAGAAAATGCACACTCTTTTTACTCGAAAAAGAGTTGACCAATGAATAAACAAAAGTTTGGTCAAAACAAAATAACGAAACAAACAAAAAAAGATTGACTTATTAATAACAAATATTTTTTCCAACTGTCACAAATAGATTTTGTTCCTTCTAATTGTCTCTATATATTTACCGAAAATAATTGGTCACACACGTATATCACGTGATCAACTGAACACCGACTTTGCATTTTTTTTTGGGGACTATTATTTAATTTATTATATGTTAGCGAAAAGACTTTTTCATTGCGATAACGATGGTTGTAGATTATCAACGATATTTTATAGAATTTTTTTTTGTAAATTAATAATGATATTTGATATAAACTTTTTGATATAGATAAACATTTATAAGTATAAATATTTGTGACTTTCAAATGTAACAAATCCAACAAACCATATCTATATTTTTCAATGATGACAATAATATAACAAAAAAATATTTTTTAATAACACCAACAATATAATATTATTATATAAAAACTTATTTAAAATTATAATTGAAATAACAAAAAAGACAGCCTAAAATCTCTCTAAAATCTTCTATTTTCTTTATATATGAAAATCGGGGTTGACCCCTTCTGCACAAAAAACAAAATGATTAGCAAGTGTTTTTTGAACTAAAACTATTTTTCTAAGTAATGAACTAAAAAGGATTAGCAAGTGTTATTTTAATGATTGAATTGCAATACATAAAAAACTAATTAATATACTATATGAGTGTATAATTATCTTATGTACCTTTAAAATATTTGTTTTATACTTACATCCAATAATGTGTTGCAATATAAATTAATGTATACGAAACTTAATGAATTGTCATATTTAATAAATAAGTTGACAATACATTATCAGATGCATCAAATAGAACATACTAATAAAACTTTAAATAAAAAATATATTAGTCATAAATAATATTAAATGTTGTACTGACAATATAAAAGTAGAGCTATACAAAACGAGTCGGGCCAACATGTTTTGGACCTAAAAATATCTAAAACAATGTTTTAAGAATTTTTTTTGGCATTTGATGAGTTGAAACTAATGAATCGAGTTGAGCTGTTCGCGAACTTTAAATGAGCCGAACTCGAGCTTAATAAAAAGTTAATATCGAACTCAAGTCGAGTTTCGAGCTGAACCAATTTTTATCGAGTCGAATCGAGCTCAGACGAGTTCGACTCGACTCGACTCATTTCCAGCCTTATCTACCACAAATGTACTCAACCTTTTTTAGCCTTCGTCGATTTGACCCATATAAAAATTGTTCTGGCCAGATCGAATCGACCCATTATCTATATTTTCATTTAATTTTTGTTTTAAAAAAACAATTTTTTTAAATTATCACCTAATTTAAAAATTATTAATAAAAATGAATAATTGTGAGAAACTAATATATAAAAAAAGTGAATAAATAGAAAAAGAAAAGACTAGAGCAAGCGGACGCATCAAATCAAACTCTATAATATATATGACCTAATTGTAAATAGACTTATTTAAATAACCGACCTCCTGGATCGATTTGGGTTGGACAAGTCCATTTGACACTTTTATATAAGGAAATACTATCCGTTTTCAGATATTGGTTAATGATATTAAAAAAAGAAAATATATAATAATTATTTCATTGAAAATTGTGTAACTAATTCATAAAAAGTTAAAAGAATTCATTTTTTATTTATAATTATAACTTTTTGATATCCTTAATAAATGTCCGGGACATCGGTTAATCTGACTTTTTATATAAAAGTGACAAATCAATGATAAAGTCGACATTAATTTGAGACCAAAATAGTAATAAAAAATACTTATAAATAAAAATAAAATCATATTATTGTCACTATCTTTTGACAGGTCACTCACACAGTCACTCACTCTTGATTTCGGTTTCAAAGCCTTATAAACCGTCATAGTGAAACCCTTCTCCTTGTTACATTCTCATTCTTCTTCTTTTTCGGAGAAACCCTTCAAATCCTTCAGAACACCATGGTTTGTTTTTCTTCTCTGTTTTTTGTACTGTTCTGTTTTTTCTTGTTGTTTTTTCCTTTTCTTTTTTGGTTTAGTTTTTGTTGTTGTTGTTTTATGAATGTTATAGTATAGTGAATTCATACATTGTAGTTTTTAATGAGAGTTTGAATGCCAACGTGATGTTTTTTTTTTCTGTTTTTGTTTTGTTTTGTTTTTGTGTGTCTGTTTTCTGAACCTTATTGGTGAGGTTTTGTTAAAAATAAGGTATTTTGAAATTTGGGTTTTTGGAAAAAGATTGAATGTTATTGAATTTGTTTTGAAAAGGGTTTGGAAAGGGTTTTTAACAGTGTACTTCACCGAATTCGTCTCTGAATTTGTAGGGCGGTTTCAATTTGGTCCGTAAGATTATGAATATTTCAAAATGACTCTATCAAATTTTACTCATATTAATCATTGTGACCAACTTGACAATTTAATAGAGACAGAGACCTTTTTGATATATTCATAGTGATTGATAATTAAAGGTTAAATATAGGCACGAACTTCGTAGTTTTAGAGGTGGGGACCGTTTTGAAATATTCATAATTTCAAGGACTAATTTGGTGGTTTACTCGTTTTTAACCATTGAAAGTTACTAATTTTGTTGTTTTTTTAGGGACCCACATGAGGAATTTTTCTCATATCAGGAATTTGAAGAATCTTTCTCTTTTTTGTCTATTTTCTTTGAAATTTCTTGTTTTGAATGAATTTTATTTAAAAAATGCTTCTTTAGAATTGGGGTTTTGGGAAAAAGGTTAAATTTAAATCATTCTGAATTAGGGTAAACAATACATGAATGATTAACTGTTTTGGAAAGGGATTATTTTTTGCTTTGTTTTTGTTGTTATTGAAGATTAAGGTTATTGATTTTGATGTAACCGTAAAGTTAGTGTTTTACGTGGTTTATATGTAGTGAAAATTTCTTGTTTGGTTTAGAGATTTTTGTTGTTGAATATGTCGTTTTTCAAAACTAAGCACATTGACTTGGATGTATGTATAAAGTTAGCATTGTTATTTGTGATTTTTGTGTGATCTTTATAATCTTATTGTGACTTGCATTGACTTGGATGAAATTTTTAATTTTTACGAAACGGGTTTGAACATGTTGCAATTGTTGAACATGATGCAAATTGTTCTTTTTACAGCAGGTTGACTTTGTCTCTTTGTACTGTGAAGTTCGGTTGAAATTCTGTGAAATCTGAATGATTTGTCTAAAGTTAGATGTGTGTCACTGTCAAGGTTACTATATAAAAAATGACAGTCATAACTATCATAATATGTAAATGAAGATGCTTGTAGTAATTGTCGGAATGTTAGAATATTTTGTTGGGATTTGTGATTGTAGTGATAGTTTTCCAACTTTTTTAGTTGAATATTATTGTGAACATGAACGTTTTTCAAAACTGGGACTAGTTTAGAAGTTAAGTTTAATGTGGTTTGAGTGATATAGTTTGTTTCTGAATGGTATAATTATTCTAATGGTTTAGTGTGTGAAACCTTATTGCAACAGAGTCGAGGTAGTTATTTCTGAATGTTTCTGCAATATTAATCTATGTACTGTGTCATGAATCAATTGTTTCAAACACTTAAGTTGTTAAGTGAAAGACATGATTGGTTTTATATCTAACATACTGCTTTATATCTGAAGGCTTATTTGCAGAATGGAGATTTTCAAAACAATTATAGAAGTGGTTGGGATGTTCTTCCGTTCAATGATGATAGGCCATTTGATGATTTTAGTCGGGAACCATTGAACTTGAACTACAATTACCAAATTCCTCATGATAGTGGTTTTGCTGATGATAGGCCCTCATCACATCACACACCAGCACACTATGCTGATAACGAACACTTGGAACATCGAAGGGGTCACCGCTATGCTGATGATAGGCCCTCATCACATCACACATCAGCACACTATGCTGATAAGAAACGCTTAAAAGATCAAAAGTTGGCACGCTTCTGTAAGAGGCATTTACCACGTCAAAGGCCGGAATGCTATGTTGATAAGAGGCATTTACCACATCAAAAACCGGAAGACTATGCCGATAACAAGTCCTTACCACATCGAGTGCCAAAACCCTATTCTGATAAGAGGCGCTTACCACAACAAACACCGGAAGACTTTGCTGATAAGTGCTCACCGCATCAAACGCTGGGACCAACTATTCCTGCTATAGCTCCAGTACAAAGTCGGCAGTCAAATATAGTACGCTGTAAAATTTGTCATGTTACGATGCATCACAAATGTTTGGAAGAACATAATAATGGAAAGAAACATCGAAGGCTATTAGAAGAACTACATGAGCAATCAACGGAACGTAGTGTTCCAAATGGACGAAATAGTAGACTATTTCCAAATTCTTCTGTAATGAATTCGGTAGCTCAACCTATGAAAGTTGCAGAATCTAAGAAAAATGGGCGCCCTGTAGAAAATGTGTGTCGTGAAGCTCCTAGATTCAGCAACAAGGAAGTTCCAGCTGTAGGTTCTAAATTGAAATTTGGGGATTATGCTGTTGCTAAGGATTGCGATTTCAAGGTGGAAAATGCGTGTCCTAGTGTCAAGCAGAAGAATGCTGTGGCTGAAAGTTCTACAAGGAAACTTGGGGATAACACTGGTCCAAAGGATCGTGGTTTAAAGGGAGAAAATGTGAAAAATGAAGCTCCCATTTTAAAGCACAAGAATGTTCCATCTGAAAGGTCTAAAAGGAAACTTATGGATAACACTGGTGCAAAGGATGATGGTTCCAAGCTTGATATTAGGGGAGTCGTAGGAGATAAATACATGAAGATGGATAACGGGGTAAGAAGACCCGTGAAATCATCAAAACCCGAGGCCAATGCTAAGTCAGGTTCAGTCAAATCTCCAGTCGAAAGACCTGGATTAAAATCATCAAAACCCGAGGCCAATGCTAAGTCAGGTTCAGTCAAATCTCCAGTCGAAAGACCTGGATTAAAATCATCAAAATCCGAGGCCAATGCTAAGTCAAGTTCAGTCAAATCTCTAGTTCAAAGACCTGGATTAAAACAACCATCAGGGTGTGTGGCTTCACCTAAAATTGCACCAATCCCTGTTGAAGGATCTAGTTTTGAAATACAGTCTCGACATGTCTCGGCCTCACTGTCTAGAGAGTCCAAAGGCAAAGAACATCACAAGTTTCAAAATATTGTGGAAAAGAATGATCAGCCACAATTGGTGAATGCCTCGACAGGCTCTAATATGACAGACCCTGCTGGTTCTATGACTAACAACCAAACAGAAGTTGTGTATTCTGATTATGCAGCAATCAAAGTTGTTACAGAACCACTTGCATCCGCACCGCCAGATGCATCAGTGTCAAGTTTTGAAGTCCTAACTGAACATGGTCTACAGACTGAAATTGAACCTCAAGTATCGGAAGCTGCAGTGGAGATTGATGCTCCTGCGGAGGTTAGTACTGAAACTGAAGCTGCAGACGAAAGTTCTCAATCGGAAGTGGAGATGGATGTTCTTGTCACCGAGTCAGAGACAACTAAATTGCTTCAGGTTTTTCTCATTTTCTGACTTCCCTGGGAAGTTTCAAGTAATATTGTTTTTTCTTCTTCTTGAAATATGTGTTTTTTTGAGCTATATACCTTTTATGAATCACCGAATTAAAACTTTGCTTACTTGTTGCAGATACCAGTCTGTCTTACATGTGGCGATGTAGGCTTTGAAGAGACGTTGGTGTCTTGCAACAAATGTAAAGCTTGTGCACTGCATAGGTACTTGCGACTTACTCTTTCCATCTACTATTTTGCACTGCATAGGTACTATTCTGTCTCTATCCGGAAATGCGTCTCCAAAGAATATTGAAATGATACACATTGCTTTGCATCATTATCCTGAACCTTTTTTGGACTTCATCATCACTAAAGTAGCAGATGCATCTATTTTCTGGTTTTGAAGTAGAATTCTGAAGACATAAATAAGGGTAATATGGCTCTAAAACAGGATTTAGATGCACGTGACTATTGTGTTATTTTAAGATATTGTTCGCCTATGTTTCCAATGCATGTACTCTTTAAGAGAATATCATTGTGTGAATACCATTGTTCTCTTCTTTTGATATAGTGAACAACACATTTGTATTAATTAATATACCATGAACTTCCATTTTTGCAAGCAATTTGTTTTGCCATCATATTTTTCTTAACATGAAGCTTTTGCATTTTATGAAGTTAGAAGCTTTTGCCATCACAGTGTTTCACATTCTAAAATACCTTTTTTTGCCTTGTACACCTCAACATCTCCTTTTCAGGTATTGTTTAGATGGGCCTGTCATTTTTACGGATGAGGTTATTTGGTTCTGTGAGGACTGCGAAACAGATGTAGTAGTCATAAATGACTCTGATAGTGAGTCTACAGATTCAGACGGTGAGACTATAGACTCAGATATTGAGACTGATTCAGAAAAAGGTGAAGTCGATTCCAGCAAAGGATGTGCAACTGCTGTTACTATTGCTGATCCACAACCTATTTCGGATCCAATCTGGAGGTAGGAAATTTGTTCTTTTTGTGAGTTCTGTTACATTCTTTTGGAATTAATGTAACTTTTATAGCTGCACCTGTGAAATCATTGTCTAAAGTTGAATTTTGTCGACAATAGGGGAAGTTTGCAGGTTCTCAACAAAAGCTTTGACAAAATCATCGCTGGATTATTGTGCCACTTGTCCACTTTAGCATGTCCTAAAGTTCTTGAGGAGACAAGACATCTACCTAATGTGCTTGATGCAGACATGATTCAAAGAGAAGCTGTGTGGCCAGAGAGTTTCCGGAAATTTGGAACGAATAATCTAAGCATTGGCCTTTATTTCTTTCCTCGGAATGAAAGGTGACGCTTTGCACAAACTTAAGAACATGTTTGATTTGATAAACATTTGTTTTATATTTTTTCTTGTTCTCGCTACTCAGAATTATGCTAGTAACACACACTCCAACACATTTTTTTCAACTCACTCTATCTAAATAGTTTTTTTTTTTTGAGGGAACTATCTAAATAGTTGAAATTCAAACGAATCCAACTAAATCATGAATGCACCATACAAATTTAGTTGGATCCATTTAAATTTCAACCGGTTGGAGTGTGTTGCTAGCTAGCACTCCTTCACTACTAATTATAGAAATTTTACTTTTATTTTTATTTTGTTTTCTGTTTTCAAGTATTTGTATCAAGGCATAAAAAACAATATTTTTATGGATTTAAAGGATATCAATGGTCAGTGTGAAATAGATTTATTTTGCCACATCAATCCACTTTTCCGGTAAAATGGTGGAGTAAAATTTAGTTGCACTGACAGTTATGTTCACTATTTTGAACATGTTTATTTATTTTTTTTATTTTTTAAATTAATGGATGTCGGTGTAAAATTAAGTTGCACTGACTGGCAGTTATGTCCGCTATTCCAAACATGTTTATTGTTTTTTTAAAATTAATGGATGTTGGTGTAAAATTAAGTTACACAAACTGTTATGTCCACTATTTTGAAATTGTTTATACTTTATTCTTTTTTACATTATATTATATTTGAAAATGAGAAACAATGTTGAAATAATAATTTTTTATAATAAAAATTAATTAAACAGGATATAATTTTTTTTCCCAAGTGAGATAACTCTGAAATGAGAAACAATGTCTTTTTTACAGGGATGAGAGATATTTTGACCAGCTAGTTGATGAAATGATTTCCAATGATCTTGCCATGAGAGCTAAGGTTGAAAAAGCTGAGCTTTTAATATTTCCTTCTACAATGCTCCCCTTCAAATACAAGAGTGAGTTACATTACATTTACATGCTACTTTTTCCTTTAAACTTAATTGTTTGCTAATTGTGTTTAAATTTTTGAGTTAATCATTTTGCAGGGTTTCAATCAAAGTATTACTTGTGGGGAGTTTATAGAAGAAATCAAGTACCATCCAAGATACATGATGCTGGTTCAAGAAATGAATAGTCTTAATGCTTAATATTAATGTGCATCTAACCATAGTTTATGTAGGCCTCCTAACAATTTTATTTTTATCCCTTTTGTTTCAGTAGTTTTTTTTTTTTTTGTTGATGAAATTTGATTCCCAGCAGTTAAGGAGAACACATATTCGGAGCAATATCCGGCGGTTAAAAAGAATGTAGGTTTTAATTTTAATTTTAATTTTATAATTTAAAATACCGAGTTTAAAACTTCTCTTTAAACTCGGTATTTTAAATTATATGAGCATAGCTCAGTTGGTAGGACAATGCATTATTATATGTAGGGCTGGGGTTCGAACCCCGGACACTCCACTTATTCACCTTATAAGGTGAATTCTAGCCACTAGGCTACCTGACCAAAAAAAATATAAAAAAACCTTAACTGGTCGATCTTGATCCGACATATTGAATACTTGGAAGGTGGATTTTTTGGCAAGTATATATTAAAAATTTTATGATGATTGATAGTTTTCTTAGAAAATGAGATAGTAGCTTAGGAAAATGGCTGCAATTTATTAATAATCGAGACAATGGAAATCATGATAAAATAATTGGTGACCAACTGGAAGAGTGTATCTCATGAGTAAGAGATGAGATTGTCGCATAATCTAGCTTAAATATAACTTACACAACCCGTTAGATAAACATTATAATATTTCGAAGCTATTCCAATGTGCTGCTTATACATAAGTGCACTTTATCTCGATAAGTACTTATGTATAAGCTTACAAAAGCTTATTTTATGGCAAATGGTAATTAAAAAAGTCAAATGGTTTTTGTATGTTATAAGATGTTTTCATAAGCCATAATGATTTTTTTTCAAAAGCCATCGTGAAGAACTTATGAAAGTAAGTTGGAAAAACTTGCGATAAATGTCATAACTCCTAAGTTGTTTTCCAAAGTTCTCCCAAACGGTTTTACAAAACTTATGTTAGTTTAAAAAATGTAATGTGTAACAGTTGTATATCATTAATCATCATTGCTTTGTCAAAAAAAAAAGTTAATCATCACTGCTGAGACCGATAATAAATAGGGTTAAATAAGTTTTTTGTCCCTATAAATATAACAAATTTTGATTTTAGTCCCTATAAAATTAAACTGAATGTTTTTATCCTCACAAAAAATTTTATTTTGTTTTTGGTCCTTAATGGATATAATTTTAACGTGTTTTTGACATTTTTTGAACATAATATGAATATATAAATGTCGAATATAATAAACGGACATAACATGGAT
>Ga0315913_1011348_pt1 | contig 10091 bp, 5 predicted proteins | sample MpolsnodulesMG_FD_207736 | JGI IMG/M metagenome (GOLD analysis project Ga0315913, IMG submission 207736) | Medicago polymorpha root nodule microbial communities from Los Angeles, California, United States - small nodules | ecosystem: Host-associated > Plants > Roots > Nodule | place: USA...
GCATAAGGACTGAAATGGATGAGGAGGTGGTAGAGAGGACTCCGACACCGAGACGGTGTGGGTTGTGTCGGCATACCGGTCATATTAGGAGAAATTGTCTGAGTATAAATAACCGATAGTTAATAACGTTATATATTATTTGTTCAAATAAATTAATATCTATTATGTTTTTTATTTATCATTTATTTTATTTTAATTATATATAAATGTTGTGCCAAAAAAAAACGAAAAAAAATAAAAGTCAGTCCCGCCATTCAAAACGGCGGGAACGAAAAAAAATTTAAAAAAAAACCGTCCAATTACGTCAGCCTGTGACGGTTGGACACGTGTCGGCCATAGGTTCAGTCCCGCCATTTGAAACGGCGGGAATGGGGAAAAAGACAAAAAAAAAAAAGAAAAAACCAAAAATGAAAGTGGATCATTTTGGAAAATTTTTTTTAAAAGGGGTTAGACTTGAAATTTTTTTTGGCAATAGGGTAAAAAAAAAAAATTCCCTCTTGTTTATATGTGTATGCCATGGATAATAGAAAGGAAAAGAGGAAATGTTCATGGTGGCATCAGGAAACTTTGTATCATTACCAATTTGCAATGAATCTATTCTTTTCAGTATTGATATTTTGTTTGTGATAAATTCAAGGGTCTATTTTCTATGAGAACAAAATTTAGGTGAGTTGAGCTTCGGAGGTTTACTAGGGTTAGTGTATGCCTCAAGGCTCAGCGAGCATTATCAGGGTTACAATCTACTTTTTTGTTTCCTTTCCTTTCAAGATGATGAAAGAACATGAGAGTTTTATTTGGGGATGAAGAAGAACATAGGGAAGAAGATGGAGGAAAAAATTAGGTGTTTGTGGTTCATTATAAGCTACAATAGATCTCTCCATGATCCAACCGTCTCCATTTAAAAAAAGATCAAATGGTTAAAAATATGTGATTTAATATGGTCTATAGTGAACAATCATGTATAAGGTTGGTTCACCTTAGACATTTAAGGTTAAAAATAAACGGAGAAGACCAAAATGGTAAACGACAAAAGACTTATGAGACCAAATTAAAACACTTTATAATTAGGAGACCAAATTAAAAACAAAAAATAAGTTAAGGGACCAAATGGTATATTAAGCCAAAATTTATCAACCAAGTTAGACTACATCATGTCCAAACACATCTTTTTGTGAAAGAAAATTACTTTTGCAACTCATCTCACACATGGACTTGAAAAGGGACTAAAGCAATCCTTAAAATATAATAATTCGTCCTTAAACCCCTTTTACTCTTTTCCCTTAAAGTTTATATCTTTACATCATTCACTAATATTCTGGGATTAAGTAATGTTGATTTGATTTGATTCGATGTTTTTGTCTTTTTGGTTCAGAAATGTTGTGCCTTTAGGACCGTTGAATCATAAAGTTGATGATAAAGCAAAATTGAAGCATACCATAAAGTTAGCTTTTATTGTTATGTTAAACCGTTGAATCTTTTGAATGGAAAGAAGAATGCAGAAAGAGTCTGGTAAAACATTAAGGGAAATTCGAAAGGCTAAAAAAACTCTTTCATAAGAAAACTCATACTATACATCAAAACCAAGGTAATGAAAATGATAATTTGATGGATATCAAAGAGTGATTCAAAATAGACATGGAACTGTTCTGAAATCTTACATTATGAGTATAGAAGCTGTGTTTAACAGGTGTTGAATGGAACTGTTCAATTTCTTGAATAGAGCTATACAAGTCTATGTTTCCATGTTTTTGCTAGCCTTTTGTAGATTTTTTGTGTATCTTACCATCACTGTGGTTTGTAAGAATGAGTAAAAGTGATTATACCAAACCTTTATACAGGAAGCTTGAGCTTCTATTCTATCGTGAAAATCTGAAAGCCCTGAAACCGCATCGACAAAAGCTTTACCAAAGCCAGTCGAGTTAGTAATCCATGCCGCATTTAGAACAAAGAGAAATCCAGGAAGATAATTTCTGTTCAGACAAAATCAAATGTTGCGGAATCCTCGTCCACGAAGTTCAAGTCTTTTAACCTTTATTTGTGTGTAGTCGGTGGGATGAGATGCGTGTAGTGGGGGAAGGGAGTGTTTCTTCTGAATTTTGATCTGGGCCAAAGTTATGAAAGTTATGTAAATGTTGTATAGATAGGAGTCTTCATTGATCAGTCACTCTAAGTTCAAATGCCTTAAACTATACTACAGTTTTTTTTTTTAAAGAAATTATGTGTGTATGCTATTTCTATGTGAAAGTAGTAAGCAGAATTGGCTTATATTTGAAAAAGAACTTTGATGCCTGTGCGAAATGGGGCAAGTTCAAGTGTTTCCATGGCCACAACTTATAACAAACTTGTATGACAATTCTGGCGATTTTAACAAAATTGAGGTTTACATTGAGAAATATTGTTGTGTTTGAAAGAATGCATGCATGTGTACTGGTTAAGATTCTTGTTTATTCATTGTAGAAATTGTATATTCCTTATCAGTTTTAAGTAATTGTTTCGTTTTCGTTACTTCACTGCTGCCAAGAATTTAACTACTTCATTGGCTTCGATTCTTTAAATTGCAGCGCGCACATGATAAACGTGACTTGAAAATTTTCAAGCTGTTATAACTTATAACATTGCGTATATATGATTTGAACTGTATGATATTGTCTATGTTTAATTTTGTTGTGGTGTTCGTTATACGATCTATTGATTAAATCTTATTTTCCTACCCTTCAACTGTTGTAGGCTAAGAAGAAAATTGCATTGCTACTACAAAAGCTCAAGAAATATGAGCTACCAGAGCTGCCTCCACCACGGCATGATCCGGAGCTCTTTACACCCGAACAGCTTCAGGCGTATAAAAAAATTGGATTCAAGAACAAGAATTATGTTCCGGTTGGTGTTCGTGGAGTATTTGGAGGAGTTGTGCAAAATAAGCATCTCCATTGGAAGTTTCACGAGACTCTGCAAGTTTGCTGTGACAACTTCCCTAAGGAAAGAATAAAAGAAATGGCTTCAATGCTTGCAAGATTGAGTGGTGGGATCGTGTTAAATGTTCATATAATGTGAAAACAATCATTATGTTCCGTGGTAGAAATTACCGCCAACCCAAAAATTTGATACCTATTAATACCCTTACAAAGAGGAAGGTAAGATTACATTTCCATATTCCTTATTAGACTGCACGCCTTATTTTTTCTCCTTCAAATCTGATAGAGGTGATGCTTTGCCTCTAGTGGTTGCGATGCTAAGCATAGTTTTAAAACCGGACCGGACCGGTTCGACGACCGTGAACCGGAGGGGTCACCGGTTCGGTTGACATATTGGATCGGCAATGCAATCAAACCGGTGCGAACCGGCATGAACCGGACAAACTCGGTTAAAACCGGTGAACCGGCGGTTTAATGAGCCAACCGGGTTACAGTCTTTTTTTAATTGAACAATTATTTTATATAACAAAAAATTGAAAACTGGCACAGCTGGGGATCAAACTGGTGCCCCGGAAGTCACAAACTTAACAAAGGAACTAAATACCACTGCGCCATTGCTGATTGTTGTGATTAATTGTTGATTCATATTGATTATATATTATTTCAAAATATCATATACTAAAACTACACCATTTTAATTCACATTTTAACTTGTATTTTGTTATTTTTTGTTGCATAATTTGTATTTTGTCAATTTTTTTGCATAACTTGTATTTTGTCTTTCTTAGAAGAAAAAAAAGACATGTATTCTCTTCCTATTTTTTATTTTATCTTCATAATATATTGTATAAGTAACCATTTCTTTTTTTTTTTCTTCAAAGTTTTTCAAATTTACTATACTCATAAAATATATATATATATAAAAGAATTAATTTATGTGTTTGATCATATAATAATATCAAAGTAGATGGACTTTAATTTAAAGATCAAATTTGAGAAATTATCTTAATTTATCTAGTGATTTTTTCAAACATTTATTAGTGTTATGTTTTTTTATAGCCCGAGTCATCTTATTTATGGAGACCGGGTGATAACCGAGTCATCCGATTCTTTCATGCAGTTCGACCTGCGACTCAGTGGTTCGACCAATGACACAATGACCCAGTACCCCTCCCGAGTCGATGACCGAGCCGAGTTTTAAAACTATGATGCTAAGGGCTTAACTTTAGAATCATGAACTGTCATATTTAGGTTCCAATATTGTTCATTATCAGTTAGCTTTAGTTTTAAAAGTAAACAGTCGTTTTGGTCATTGAATGTGTCAGGCACTATCAGTTGTAGACTTGTAGTCCTTGAATTGACCATAATCACAAAAACATTTTCGAATGCGTTTTCCGTTAGTCAATTTTGTCAATCAAATGTTCTTTCGTTAGTTAGTTTGGTCATTGAATGTGTGTCTTACATTAGTCAGTTTGGTCCTTCAAATTACTAACATATACACACTCAGTGGTTTTTTTTTTTCTTTTTTGTAATTGTGAACATTCAGGAGTTATGGTGACACTACCTCACACATTTAGGGACTAAAATTACTGTTTGCTCTTGGTCTAAATTATTACTGTTTTTTCTTATTTTAATGTTTCAAGGACAAAAAAATTTGGTCCTAGTTATGGTATCTGTTATACAGAGATCTTAAATACTACGAAATAACATATTCGTTACTGTTGTTATATACAGGCCCTGTTCAAGGCCAGATTTGAGCAAGCTCTTGAATCTCAAAAGTTAAACATAAAGGAAATAGAACAGAAGCTACGGCGGATGGGAGTAAATCCTGAGGATCCCAACTGCGGGCTTCCACTTTCTTCAATGCCATTGACAAGAAAGATGGAAGTCCTTATGTTAACCGTGGAGACAAGCCGTCAGTAATAGAACCTAATGATGGTTTAGAGTAAGGGTGTTCGCGGTTTGGTTCGGTTCGGTTTTGAGGCTAAAAGTCATCCGAACCGCAAGAAAAAAAAGCATGCGGTTTTGTTTGGTTCCGTTGACTTTTAAAATACAATCCGAACCGAACCAAACCAAACCAATGCGGTTTGGATTGAATCGGGTGGTGCGGTTTTTTCGAGACAATACAATTTTTTATTTCCAACATTAAAATTAAGTTAAAAAGGTAAAACTCAACATATTTACAGCAATGTTTTTGATTTCATTCCATATTACATTTTCATTTTCACTACACGACATAAACCAAATTAAAAACGTGGACAAAAATTAAAATACTAAGATTTTATCATTATCTAAAAGTTCAAGTAGCACATAAATACATTTTTGAAATAAAAAGCAAAGAAGAAACTTAACAAGAGAAAAAATATGTCATTTTATAAAAGTTTTTATTGAGTTTCTATGAGTATTGGTCTAGGTAACATAGATTTATTTAGTTTTTTTTAATGTTGTGGTTTGGTTTGGTTCGGTTGGTAAAATGAAAACTGCAAACCAAACCATGCGGTTGAGTACAAAAGTGACCCGAATACATCCAAACCAAATGTGGTTTTTTGCGGTTTTGGTTTGGGTTGGTTCGGTTTGCGGTTTTTCTATTGGGTTGGATCGGTTTTGAACACCCCTAGTTTGGAGGAGTCGGATCCTTCTGCTGATACTGATCGGAAGAGCTAGAAGTTACCCTACATCCAATAATAATGCGCCACGTGTTTAAATGATTTCATGTCATGTTGATGGTATACAGTTTGCTCAATATGTTCCACGATAGACAAGTTTTATTAGATTTTATTTTAACCATCAAATTAAGCACCTCACTAATGCTAAACCATGTTTGAATAAATTGGAATAAAAAAATTCACCCCATTTTATGAGACTTCTGTTGGTCATGTTTTCGAAAAACAGAGAAAGAAAGAAATTGGTCATGTTTTAGCATGTTAAATTGAAGAAAGAAAGAAATTGGTGATGCTCCTTGTACTGCTATTCGCTGGGGATGTTTGTTTTTTGTAGTTGGTGTTTTTCGCCCCTTCCTCTATTCTTAAGAGGTTGGGTGCTCTAATAATATTGTCCTTTAAAAAAAAATATTGAAAACGATTTATATAATTGTAATCATCGTTTTCGACGTTGAAATTGGTCTAAATCGTCGGGTTTAATTTTGGGTTTCGAGGATCGGTATCGGATTAATTTGACCCGGCTGGAGGTTGAAGATAATGTCCTTTTTTAATTGTATATGTTCTTATATATATGAAGGAACGAAAATATTATCAATTAATTTCACATGTTGCAGTGGTTTAATTTATTGTAAAGTAGTTTACGGTCGTGAGTTCGAACCTTTGGTTGTTTTTATTTTTGTTTTTCTTTAAAAAAATGCTGATTAGAATAAATTAACATATGTTTTGGTAAGCATGGGAATCAAACTCCATAATTCAAGGTAGAACCAAAGCATTACTATCAATGAACTACAACTAAGATAACTATTTGTTTTTAATCATAGGGGGAGGCTGAATATTTTTTTTTTTTTTTTACTTTTGTTTTTTTAGAGGCATACTTAATTTTGTTAATGTGTTGTTTTATTATTATTATTTTAAGCAATGTGTTGGTTTATTTATTTTAGTAGTTTAATGTGCTTAAATTATTTCAGTTAATTATGTATGTTTAAATTAGTTTTATTAATCAAACAACTTGCTAAAATAATATTTTCGTTCGTTCATATTTATAAGAAATACATCAATTAAAAACAATCCAGAAACATATCTTGATCGCCGACTAACGGTTCCGATGTCATTAATGTTGACAAGGTTTCTGAAGGGATAGTTTGTCAGAACGACTTACCAATATGATTGATTATATTTGTTACCGTTTGTCACCTAGACTCTTTTCAGTCGTCGGACAAGCGTACTTCCCAGTTGACTATGATTATGAAAGGATAGTTTGTCAGGTTTGTCACCTAGACTCTTTTCAGTCGTCGGACAAGCGTACTTCGCAGTTGATTAGGTTTCTGAAGGGATAGTTTGTCAGATTGACTTACCAATCAGATTCCGATATGATAAATTCCAGTTTCTACTTCCTTCTTACTCTATTAAGGTCATATTCAACGGTCTGATTGATTATATTTGATTTCGTTAGTCGGCTGGGTTCGATCTGATCGTCGCAGGAATGTCCTTCCCTGTTGACTAGGTTTCTAATGGGATAGTTTGTAAGATATGACTTACACAAAAGATTTCGATATTTGATTGATTATATTTGATATCGTTAGTCGGTTGGGTACATTTTGCTCGTCAGAGCAATGTCCTTCCATGTTGACTAGGTTTCTAATGTGATAGTTTGTCAGATCGACTTACATCAAAGATTCTGATTTCCAAAGTTCTAGTTCCTACTTCGTTCTTATTCCAATAAGGTCATATTCAACGGTCTGATTAATTATACTCCCTCCGTTCCTTTTTAATTGTCATTTTTGCAGAATTTTTTTGTTTCTAATTAACTGTCACTTTTAAAGTTCAATACAACATTAAATAGTGTTTTGCCCTTATTACCCTTGGTTATTTATTGCAGAGAGAGAAATATATGAAAAGAAATATTAAATGATGAAGGTTAGTATAGAAAAAAGATAAATTGTTGTATCAAAAGTAGTAAAATGTAATTGTTGTCTTGGTTTGTGTAAAAAACTCAAAAGTGACATTTAAAAAGGAACGGAGGGAGTATTTGATAGCGTCAGTCACTTGGGTCCGTTTTGATCGTCGGAGCAATGTCCTTCTGTGTTGACTAGGTTTCTAATTTTGACTTTTTCAAAATATCAATATTAATAAGTGTTCTTATTAAATGTTTTTTTTATTAAATCGGATGACTCGGTTATATAACTTGGTCTCTATAAAAAAAAAATTATTTGTGTTAAATTGGATTAAATCGGATGACTCGATATTTTATTTAAGAAAATTACACTTATAAAATGTCACAAATTATTGAACTAAAAAAATGGTAGATAAATAAGAAACACCCAACATTTTTAAATGAATATAAAATACCTTACATTTAACACTATTCTGATGAAAATGACATTATTTACACTAATATATATGTTACTATTTTTTATTTAAATAATGTCTATTACTAATTATGTAAACGGTGTGCATTGAAATCATACTCATAACTAGCATTAAAAGTGTTTAACATTGGTTATTTCTTCCATATCTAACTCATTAATTATAGCAGTGGATACTAATCGATTTCCAATACAGTTTTTGTGTACCAAAGTTATTTATGTATTCCACTTATCATCATTCATTGTCATAGTAGACACTAAACCATCAAAAAATTTATGCATTATGGTAGTAGAAGCAATATAAAGTTTTTTTTTTCTTTATCCCTTTTTCCAATACTGAATCCCATCAAGGTTACATTTAATTGTAGATAATTATTCAAAATCGTCGGTTCAATTTCTATAATCATCATTTTCTACGTTCAAAATCGGTCTAAATCGTCGGATTCAATTTCGCCCATTAAGAAAAAATGCTGATAAATGTGTCCATTAATACTGGTTAATTCTGCAATAAAAGCGCAATTCCCTTAGAGTAGAAAAAAAGCAGTTAGGAAAAAATAATAGAATAAGGAGATACACATGTGTTGTTTTTTAATCACAACCATCTAAAATTAATCCAAATGTTTATAACTATTCTCATCATTCTCATATATGTAGTGCATTCATTTATTAAAGGCATAGTACACATCATATTTTTCCTTCGAAAAGAGCACATTATTTTCAAATGTAATATTTACACAATAATAATATTAATAATATACATATCACCTTCCCCCCTAAAAAAAATAATGTATCATTTTTTTAGAAAATATAGAAACTAATAAAGGAAAAAAAATGTTTTTATGGGTTTTTTGTTATTTATTTTCTCATGTGTTTGATGAACTTTTGAAGAAAATGATGAAGATGAGGACGAAAGAAAGAAGATGAAGAAATATTAAAAAAAAATGGATGTTGGAATAGACTTCCATAATTTAACTGTCACTTTTTCAAAAAAAGAAGATCAAAGGGATGAAATTAAAAAATTAATAAGGTATGCGATGGATCACCTACAATATTAGTCCACCTAATATATTTAAGGTTTAGGGTTTATTAATCAAACAACATACTAAAATTTTAAAAACTCATGACTATTTCAAAATATCAACATTAATAAGTGTTTTTTATTAAATATTTTTTATTTTATATGAAAATCACCGTTAAATATTTGAGTTGCACTTGTTGTAAATTTTACATATCGATATGATAAAATCTTAAAAACTCATAATTTTTTTTAAAATATGATCATTAGTAATATTTTTTGTCAAATAGCCATTCACTTTTTAAGAATGTGATCATTAGTAATATTTTTATTAATTAAGTTGATAAGTCATTTTTTTTAGAGGAAGTTGATAAGTCATTTGTTAATAGACTTATTAATTTAAGTATTAAGTAAAGAAAAAATAAAGATGTACCGTGAACCAAATAATTACTAAACACTCACCCTATTCATTAAATTTTAAACCGCTGATAATAGAGACAAATATCGACCTTAGAGAGTAGAAAAAAAGAGACAAATATCGTGATTAGCTTGTGAGTTTGAAAATTAGTATCACTGATTGGAGCAATCTATTTAAATCTACTTAATGAAATTAATAGTTATTGATTGATAGGAACATATATTCTCAATACCAATGAGAAGAGATTGGACACCTAGACACCATTAATAATTCCTTGTTTCAAAAAAAAAAGTTCATTAATAATTTCTATTACCAATATCAGTAAGAAGCCTAGAGACTAACAATGAGATTAAAAGTTAATTAAAAATTTACAATTAAGCCCATGAAATTAGCAAGATTATGAATCTTATTAAGGATAATTAAAAACCTACTACTGTATTACGAAATGTGATTACCACTAAAATTCCCTAATTAACCTCATTAAAATTCACTAAATCACCAAATTAAGGGTTTTAATATGGATTTCTGTGAGTCAATTATTCCTTGTTCCACAATTTTTTTATTTAAAATTTAGTAATTTATTAAATAAAAAACTTATTAATTTCAATACACTCAAAAAATGAGTGAGAATAGGTCAGCAAATTAAAATCCTAAGATTTGTTAATTTTATCATAAAATTAGTGATAATCATATAATAATTTATTACTTTTTAAAATTTCG
>Ga0315913_1011351_pt1 | contig 10090 bp, 2 predicted proteins | sample MpolsnodulesMG_FD_207736 | JGI IMG/M metagenome (GOLD analysis project Ga0315913, IMG submission 207736) | Medicago polymorpha root nodule microbial communities from Los Angeles, California, United States - small nodules | ecosystem: Host-associated > Plants > Roots > Nodule | place: USA...
AATGAGAAATCTAATTAAAAAACGATGTTATATCTGCACCGTATATATATTGTGTTAGGGAACAAAATATTTCAAAATATAATTTCTCTTTCTTAGGTTTTTGGTCAAATCATTTCTCTTTGGTTGAACACTCACTGAAATCATCCCGGGGATAAAATGACAACTCAATAATCATGGTAACTCAATTTTCTTATCTTATGAGTTTTTCGCGCGCCTTGGTTAGATTATAAAATCTGAAATATTTTAACGTGTTTTGGAGGATTTTATAGAGTGTTTATGTCGTTCGAATTCTATAATCCGAATTTAATAGGATGGAAAAGAAGGTGCCAATAATCATTTGTATGTTAGGGCTTAAAAGTCTTATTCTCTTCAGAAATGTGGATGTCAACATGAAGCCCAAGGCAGTTGCTCTTCTCACCAACAAAATTGCTATCCCGCACCTGAAAATGACCACAATACCCTCAATGCCAGTTATCCCAAAGAAATATATTAAACACCAAGGGTGTGTTTGGTTGTGAGAAGAAAGTGAGAAGAGAGAAATAAGTAAGAGAGAGTATGAGAAGAAAAAAATAGATGAGAAATAGAGTAGATTTGATAGGTTGTTTGGTATAAAAGAAATAGAAAAGAGAGAAGCATGTTGAGTTTTTAAAAAGACAAAAATATCCTTACATATAAAATTGATTGATTTTTTCTTTTTAGTTACTAATTTACATAATTAATTTAATTATTATTTTAGTAAGTGATTAATTAAAACATATTAGTACCACTTTTTTTTTACAAACATACTAGTACCACTTGATGATAGTACTTACAGTATATGTATTTGCTTTCGTTTGAAAAGTAATAAAAGGGGAGGACAATTTTGGAATTAACCGTGTTATTCCACTTTCTTCGTAGAAGTGAGGAGAAATAAAAAGTAGGTGGGCCTCATGAAAAATAATCTCTCTTTCCTATCTCTCGGATGCTCAAAACACGTGAAAAACCATCTCTCTTCCCACTTTCTCTCTTGGCAATCTCTCTCGCGTATCTCTTGCGTTCCAAACAGAGCACAAATGACAGTTTCTGAAAGAGCATCAATTGCGGTTTTACGTATTTTGGTCAAAAAATCAAAACAAATTAAGACTTAGTCGGAATACTATAAAACTATTGAGATCCTCTATATGTAATTTTATAGAGGTGTCTATATATATATAAAACAACTCAAAACTTGATTTCTAGGTCGATATTAAAAATTCATATTTAATCCGTCCTTAGTCGGAAAATTCAATTTTTTTATGGGAGATGGTTTTTTTTCCTAAACATGCGTGTAAAAAATCACAAATAAATTCAACCTCTAGAAAATTGTGATTTTGCACCATTCGATCGAGAAAAAAAAATCAAAACTTATTCGGAATGCTACGAAACTTTACAGATACTTGATACCTCAATAAAAATACATATAGAGGATCTGCAAAGTTCTGTCGTATTCCAAATAAGCCTAAATTTATTTTAATTTTTCAACCGAAGCGCAAAAAATCACAATTGATGCTCTACAAGGAACTGCACTTAAGTGCAATTGAGCCATCTGCAGCTGGCTCAGCGCTAGTTAACTATAGCTGGAAAGAGGCATCGATAGTTAACTATCGTTAGAGACAAAAATATATTTTTCATGTGTTTTTAAGAAAAGAGAAATGATATTTGTACAATCACTTTGTGACAACTATCTCTCTCATACTCACATTATACTCTTATTCTCTCTCTTCCTTTTTCTCTTTCCATTGTTTTTAACCAATAAAAAGAGAGAAAAAAAAGAAATTGTCAAATAAATTGTATCAAATAATTGTTCAAATATCACTATCGAAAAGAAAAATTGAATGTGAGAAAAGCAATTTTAAAAAATATAATAAAATATGGGCTTCTGCTCATGGATCTATTGATAAAGCTAAATATTAAATACCGAAGAATGTTACCCACACCCCTACAAATTTCAACGTCACCATTATATATCAAAAGGATCAAAAATAATTTCCCTCATTTTTCTCATTTCAAATCTTCCCTCTACTACACTCCCTAACACTCTGACGATGAATACATAAACAAGTTGTATACAATGCACGTTTTTTTAAAATATCTATCGCACGCAAACAAGTTTATCAACATTATGTAAGTTGTTTACCGTATATATCTTGACATAAAGAGGGTATTTTAGTCCAATAAAAGTATGTGGGTTGTTAGTAGAAATGTGTGTAGAGATGGAAACAAGTCAATTCAAACCAGCTTAAAATACGATTTAAATTCGATACAAACTTTTTTTTTTTTAAACTTGAACTTCATTCGATTTTTTGGTAGTGGCCGGAGTTTGAACCTCAGATCTTGCATATTTTATGCATTGTCCCAATCAACTGAGTTAAGATCATAAAAACTTCATTCGATTTAAGTTTACTAACAACTCACTTAAACTTTAAATCACATTACTCAAAGTCGACAAACTTATATCTTCGACATTTTAAATTAACAATGTAACATTTAACACTCACAAAAATTATTATAATCAACTTTACATATAATCCTAGCAATAAAAAAATAACTTCACATAATTCTAAACAAAATCCTCTCCAAAAAAATTAATCCTCAACAAAATATAAATAACACAGAAAATCAAAACACAAATATCTAGCTACCAAAAACATGTTCAAAACCAAGGAAAAATATTTATATAATAAGTCAATTTAATTGTAATTGAGTGAACTCATGAACCAAACATACTGAACTACGGTTCAAATTCAACTTATTTAATTATCGAACTTATAGTTTTAGTCAAGTACAATTTGTTTGATTCATGAGCAAAGTTTAATAAATTAATTGTCGAGTTGAGTGTTAACTATATTTTAACTGACTCGGTAATTCATTTGTTATTACTTGTCATTTTAAACTATATTTGAGTAAAATTAATTTGATAAGATTATTTCTTTGAGAATCATTTTTTGTCTATGCATAATCAAACAAGACCTAAAAGTATATATAATCATCTAAAAGTATGTATAATCATCTCAATCTAATACTTTCTCATTTTAGACTTATCATTTCAAATGCATATTTAGTTTAAGAGGTGTGTTATTTAGATGCAAAATTTGGATACCATAGTCATTAGTCAACATCCTATAAAATATAACTCAGATATATATATATATATATAATATATAATATGATATTGCAACCAAGGGAGAGAAAAAAAATATTAAAATATTAAAAAAAATTCCTTTAAAAGAAAATACTCCAGTTTTTTTTGTTGAGAGAATTAATACTCCAATTCTAATTGTATGATCTAAAGTTAGACCTAACAAAAATGTGTGTATAATTTAAAATAAATACATTAAATTTTGTTGACTCAAATTTCTTTTATATTTATGTCATGAGGAGTATAGGATAAGGTATTATGTTAGATTTTGTGTCCAATAAACATTACCATTAATTTACAAGGTTTTTTAAAAAAAAATTGTGGTGGCCCGGGTTTGAACATCGGACCTTCCATATATTATGCATTGTTCATACCAACTGAGTTAAGCTCACGAGGTTTTTTTTAATAATTTATATACTACATTGTTTTGTCCGTACCATTAGTAACAGTTTATTTCAATCAGGTGTAATCGCACAATGTTCACATTCTGACATGGGTTCCATCGGCTCTATCAAGACTTTTTTTTTATTTTTTTAAACTATTTTTAGTCATTTGATAAATTGTTATTAAGTCAAGAGTTGGTTTGAAATTTAGATTAAGTACATGGCCAATATTTCATACCATACAATTTTAAATTATGAATGCAGTGAGCGTGCAATATCTTTTTGTTTAAAATACTGTGTTTAAGGTTTCAATACCATGCTGAAATTTTTTAAAATATTAGGAAGAATACCTATCATGGTACTTGAAAATATTAGAATAAGATTAAGATTGTTGTTACCTCTAGCAGCAGCAGGCAATTTGGTTTAAATTAGATCAAAACAAAGTCAACAGTATGAGAACATGGTTACAATGAAGGACAAATGAGTGATTAAACCAATCAAGGACTTCAAAAATAAGAATTATTCATTTATATAATTTTTTTAATAAGTGTAAAATGATCAAATAACTCAATTATTTTACAAAGGATGAAATAATACTCCTTAGTTAGAAGACACCTTTAATAAAGGGAGTATTATTTAACAATTATTTCAAACTAATTGAGTTATTCAACCATTCAATCGTCCGACTATGAATTAAATTTAGGATTCTGCTTTTCAATTTGAAAACAATCTGCAGTTGTTGTACCATTTAGATCCAATGACTTTGGCATGCCATGCATTAACGGGTGGGAGAGGATCCAATGCTTATAAATACATAAAAATCAAAACCATATCAAGTACAATTGTTTTGACTGAAAAATATTTATCTACATAAATAGATATATTTAGAGTAAGAGTAACTGGTTTTGTGGGTTTCTTTTAGAAAATGCAAAAGTAGGACACATGCACGATGGAAGCTAAATGTGGTTATTTGTACACCAGTTGTGTTGTGTAATGAGTTTATTTAGCAAACATCAATGCTTAATTTAACACTGATTAAATGCCTACATCGATGGATATGAAACTGTACACACTTTCCAGTTTCTTGACATCATTTTCTTTAGACTAGGTCCCAGCTACTGAGCTATACCTACTAACTATTGGGGGGTAAACAAAAGAAGGGTCATTTTTTATATGGAGACATCTTGTTTGTTTGTGAATCATGAAGAAAAATTAAACTTTTTGTCATGCTTGAATAATGCTGTTTATCTTGTGAAATATTAATTGTTAACCAGTACAATATTTAATGTAATGATATAAAATTATTAATAATTAATTCGTGAAATTTATTTAAAAATGAATCTTATTTAAAAAATTTGTGTAAGATTTTGAGTTGAAGAAGTATTATAAATTATTAAAAAATTATATATAATGATATGTACTATTTACATACTAAAAAATATGTGTCTGTGTTGTAAGTAAGCAATGTCCTAATTGTTCATATCACTATAGTATAAACTCAAATCTATATTATTTATAACCCACAATCATACACAACTTTACTTCACATCAATAAATATTTTAAGGGGAATTCGTCCCCCTCTTGTACTTATCTTTTTTTTTTGAGAGAATTGTACTTATCTTATCTAGTATTTATTTTTGCATGATGATTTGGTTACCATAATGGTTAGCTTTAATGATAGAACTTTTAAGTGCTTAAAGTGTAAAGTGGTTTTGACATCAGAGGTATTAGTTGGGGGGAGGTTTATTTTACTCCTCTCATGATCACAAGTTAGCATTAATTATAGAAATAAATAATGGTGTTTTTTACAGTAAAAAAACTGTGTTGATTTTAAAATTTCAAACCACATAATTTCCTTTCAACTAGTCTTTGAAAAGATATAGAGCTCTTTTGCTATATATTAAAATAAAAATAATTTGAAGATTATTTTTTTAGAGACATTTGAGGAAAAACATAAATTATGATTGAAAAACTATTTATATTAAAATGGTTTTTATTAATATACTTGAAAAGGCATGGACATCACATCATATACAAACTAAGTTTTTCTATTTTTTCTACCAAAATTATTGTATAATAAGTTAATCAAAATAATTATTTCATCTTTAACATAAAATCATTTTTGAAATTATCTTTCAAATATAATTAAAACATCAAAATTGTTTTAAAAAAAATCTTTATCGAGCCTACAATAAGAGATTTTTCATTTAATTATAATCGCTCATTAGAAAACTGATTTATAAAGTGAGATATGTTATTATCCGTAAGAACTAAATCAACTTTCAAGGTTAACATTGATAGATTAATCACATATTTATGGGTTTGAACTCAAGACTTCTCAGTTATGTATATAAGTTTGACGAGTTTTAGATCATCATTGTCATTTCTTCTGCAAACAAAAAAATAAAAAGGAAGAGATATAACTCTCCATAAATTTTTTTTTAGTTTTTAAATATGTGATTTGGACTTTTCTCAATAAGAAACTTTGCCAAAGTCAGATTGATATTGAATAATTGGCTAAACAAATCTCACATTATATACACACACACTACTTGAAATAAAAGAAACAATTACATTGTATGCATATCATTATCGTTGGCTATTAGAGCATATATTAATTCAAAGGTGAAAAAGACATTGGTAGCTAGAAAAATGAAGAAGAGGCATGAGGTTAGGTATATGTGATGATGTCCACCTCATGACAAATTAGAAGCTGAGCCAATTATAGATTAGGTAATAGGATTTAAAAATTAATTAAACTGAGTGTACTGAATAGTCCAAAATCCAAACTTTGCAGATCTCAGTAGCACTGCGAGTAGCCGAAAAGGTAACCATGCATAGTTTTATGTGCAGAGTGCAATTCTGATATGTGTATGTCAATGTGACATGACTTCTACTTTGGCATATTCCAATAGCAGAAAATTGATTCTACTAAAATTCATGAGCCACGAGAAAATGGAAAAAAGACAATAACCCTATATTAAGAAAGTGCTATTAATTAATATAATAATACTTCATTATGGCAAACATGTCACCACCAGTGCAGTGCTAACAGATAACCACAATGGAAGCAGCATTACCATCATGTCGACATGTAAAATCATAGAGTGAAAATTTTAAAGATCCTTCAAATTTTTACTTTGGAAAAATACTACCATTTATTGCATTAACATCATCACATCACATCACATCACTAGTTAATTTCTAGCAAGGATTTGTTCAGTTAGAGCAGGAAGACTTGAAAGGCAAGCATAATTAGAAGCTCAAGATCCAAGTGAGGTGCAGGCTAATATCATTACCTTTTTCTGGTTATCTCTGATTCTTTTTTATGTACTACCCCAAAGTAGTCACTCATGCAAGCTGTAAATACAGCAAGATAATGAACGTTTTTGTACCTTTTTCTTCTTCTTTCTTTTATATGAATATTGTTGGTAGTTCATATGATCGTAACGAATTAGGCATGAGCATCAATCGGTTATGGATGGGTTTGGACTTCAAAACGCCAATTTAGACTAAACCGGATAAATTACTAACTTAAAAATTCAACATAAAATCAATTAGCATTAAACAATCGGTATATGGTTTGTGAGAGAGACTTCGAGTTTGTACTCTCGTGAGACCGAAGGCGAAAGAGTTTATATTTATGTTTTTTACCACCCTTGAATCAGTCGCATTCTGTTAAATGTGAATTCATTTTTTGAACCAAAATTGTTTGGTTGAGTTCATTCCTAATTTCTTTCAACTTGCACGGTCCATCATAACCCGATCATAATGATCAAAATCTAAAACGGACCGTGGAGATTCAGTTGGTTTGACTCAGTACACTTAAGCCTAATAACTTCAGCGTTTCTTAATTAACACAAACTCAATATTTAAGGTTTAATTAATTGATTTTTAGTTATTTTATCTTTATTCATAAATATAACATTTTATTTAGAATTTTGGGTAGGACCTTCGCTTGTTATCTTTCACTCAAAATTTAGCATTTAGATTGGCTGTAGGCCATATTTAGATTTTTTACTACTCTAATTATTTTTTTACTTAAGTATCTTTAAATATTTACATTTTTCAATTAGCAATAAATATCACTCTCAAGTCTCTAGTAAGTAAATTATTTGACTATTTCACTCATATTAAGAAAAACATACTAAAGAATGGAAGGAAAAAAAACATAGTTGCAATTTGATGGTTGTTTTAATTAGTTTTTTAGTAAAAAATAACATTTTTAACACAAAAATATATTTTTATTTCTTTTTATGGTTCGTGAATCAGCTCGATTAGTGCGAACCAACAAAGAAAATCCTCACACCAACCATGTCATAACTTGTTATCTTTTACTAACTATCAATCTACATCCATTTAATATGCAAATTTATGCGGAGTAAATCAAATGGTGTGGGTCGCATACCACCTTTATCTAAAATACAAGCAACAAAATGTCAAACCCTTTTTTATTGTTAATCCTTCGGTCTTTAGGAAAAATACCCTCTCGTGATTCAAAGTTTGACCGTGTTGTATTGTTCATCGGTTACTCTTGGTTTTATGCTTATAACCTTGGTATCACTAATGTTTTAGGGCTGAATTGGGTAGTATCATGATCACTATTGAATTAGCTTACAAGAAAGGATAATATTACCTTTGGGTTGAGTCTGATTCCCAACTAGTTAATCTTGCTTTAAAAACTCATAGTATTGTTCTTTGTCCACTCAAAAATAGATGATTGAAATATTTGCTTGTGATGAAGAAGATAAATTTCAATATATCTCATATATAGAGAGAAGAAAATCAATGTATCCATAGTTTTGTTATGCAGGATAAAATTGGATAGATAAACTTCAAGAATGTTGATTTTGTCAATCTAGTCAATTTGATTCACTACACTCTTTTTCCCTTTATTTTCGTTTCATCCCAATGGATTTTTGGGTTAATTTTTTCAATCTTTTTGTTTTCATGGATTTTGGCCTAGTCCCTGCAAGTTTGTTAATCTATTTATTTTTAATAAATTTTCTAGGGTCTTGTAGATGATAGGTGGTTGGATTGGGGTGTTAATATATTTGAGATATCAATTCTTTTATGTGATGCTTTTGCAATCTAGATTGGTCAAAGATGATATTAATATCATTTTTTTACGCAGTAATGTTAATATTATAAGAGAGGGAGTTATGATGTTGGTTTGGTGTCTAGGTTGAGACACTTAAAAGGAGTGGAGTGAAAACACTGGTTTTGAGTTTGATTTCCATCTCCACCAAAAGCTTCTTTTTTTTTTTTAAGAAATTAAACTAATCTACTCAAATTAACACCAAAGAAAATCGAACATAAGATTTTAAAGGGCATACTCCAAAGTCTCAAATCAACTTAAATGGGTTATTTTTAACAAATGAGCGATGTTATTTGTACAACTAAAATTGAACAACTAATGCAACACTTTTTAATAGTGTGAGGAGCACGCAAATCAAAATCACTAAAAAAATATTAAAAAATAGCAAAGAAGTTATTGGTTGTACAAAAATGATGTTCATATATCATTTCTCTTAATAAATACTAATAAATTAACAATTAACATATTAACATTGGTTATTTCAAAAAATTTATCATGAGAGAGATAGATAGACAAATTATTTACGTTTTTCAACGATAATTTAAATAGAAACATTTTCGTAAGGAAACCATTAACTTGCATGAATTATTTTTGAAGGGACTTATACTTATAGACAAATAAAACATGAAAAAAAAATATCTTATAAATAAAGACGAAGGGAGTATTATTTTTCAACTGTAACATCTAACTAATAATATTATTTCACTTTCAATTTACTATATTCCATATTTAAGCTAACCAAAAATACACAAAACTTGATCAATGTAATTTAGTAAAAATATTTTTTCCTCTTTTATTTATACAATTTTCTTTATTTCTAACGAATTACTCGTGGTGAGACAAATGGAGTAGACAATGTGGTTGAATCTTGAAAGGGATATGGGTGTTCTTGTGTTGAATTGATTTTTCTTTTTAAACTCGTTATTAATCTAACCAAATTTCATCTATTTGATTTCTCTGGCTGCAACATTGTTGAACCGCTATTGGTAATCATAATTGAGTTGGTTCAAGTCGTCGTTGAGTTGATTTATTCTATCTAAATTCACGAACACCCATATAAGTTATAAAGTGCACCAATGAAGTATAAGTTTTGCGCTTAATTAACACATTCTTTGTAAAAGTGGTCATCATAACAATATCATCACTGTCCGTTGAATTAAGTTTAACGAACGGATACATATTCCTTCAGGGGCGGATCTAGCTATATTTGAGGGTGTGGTACTAATTACACCAATAATGTTACTTGTATTGCTATTTGCACACCCTGAAATTTTGGTTTTGCACCTTATTTGACCAACACTGAATCAGACTCACGCCTCTAATAATAAAACACACATAAATTATAATTTTGATGTTAATAATAATAAGTAATGAATTTAAAAATTTTGCACCCCTGACTCGGGATCCTGGATCCGCCACGGTATTCCTTAAAGTATAACAATCAAACTAGA
>Ga0315913_1011358_pt1 | contig 10082 bp, 5 predicted proteins | sample MpolsnodulesMG_FD_207736 | JGI IMG/M metagenome (GOLD analysis project Ga0315913, IMG submission 207736) | Medicago polymorpha root nodule microbial communities from Los Angeles, California, United States - small nodules | ecosystem: Host-associated > Plants > Roots > Nodule | place: USA...
TATGATAATGATGATGTGTTAATGATGTTGTATAACCTGATGAAGAATTGTTAATATGTTGTAAATGATGATCAAATGATGTTATGCCTATTTATATATTATTCATGTATCCCAGTATATGTCACGATGAATATTCTCACCCCATTAATATTGTTGTGTATTATGGTGTCTGTACACTTGAGGTACAGCCACCCAGGACAAGGAGCTCTAGTTGCGGGATGTTTAGAAGGTGGCGACAGAGATATACTTCCGTAGCTATTATCTAATTATTTATGTAGTCGAATAATCACGTGCTCTGATCTATAACACTAGGGTTGGGGTTAAACGTTGAATGTTTAAATTTAGGAATCTTAAGTATTTGAAATCATTATGATATTTTCCACAATGATGATTGAGAATCACACTCGTTCATTTTATGAAATATTTTTGAAGTATTTTCCGCATTCTGAAGTATAACGTATTATATATAATTCGAATGAATGATTGATGAGTATGTGTAAGATCCTTTTTGTTTTAAAATTATTCGCATTAAATCAACATTGAAAATTAGGGTGTTACACATGAGGCATAAATAAATGATGTCTCATGCGGAGGGGCGCATGAGGCAGTGCTTGCTATGCAGATTTTGTCCCTTTTTAGAGCCTTCTTCCGTCTTGCAATGCGTCGGAACATAAAATGAATTTTCTTCAACTTGTATTGTCTTCAAAGAGCTTCTATGAACCATTGATCTTCAATCTTTATATCCACAAGCCTTTGCATGATGTCTTGTTTTTCCTATTTAATTACATGATTTTATAAATAAAATTACTCAAAACACCTTTGGAGTTGCAAGATTTAGGATAAAACTGAATTACTATGACTTAAATGAAAACAATACAAAATGTTGCTCAAACCATTGTCAACTCCTCTAAATGACCTCTTATTTCACTTCAAATGCAAAGAAAATAACTTAAATTCCATCATCCCTTTCTCCAAAAGTATCATATCGTTTTTCAAAACAATATGAATGTTTATTGTACAATGTTTAATGGTAATACAATTTTTTCCTATGACTTATTTAACATCAATAGTAATATATAATATAACTTATTGATTTTTATAATAGTCGATACAACCCATGTGTCGCACGGGTCGAAAGTCTAATGATAACAATAAAGTTATAACTCATAAGTTTGCAAACCTAAAAAAAATAAAATAACATAACAATAGAGTTCATAGGAATTTAACAAAACCAATAAGACACTCAAAAAATAAAGATATGCTCAAGTCCTCGACTCCTCCTTCACAATTGATGCTCCACCTGTTACTAGCCATGTCAATGGGAATAAAATTTGCAGTCAAGTATGTCTACGATAAGAAACATAAAGAAGATGTTAGTACATCTTACATTCTCTTAAAAGAAAAAGCCTTAAATAGATGAGCACACACAAAACATTAATCAACATCTAAAGCATCACAACAATCATAACAATATAGTCCTCTAAAAAAAAAAATCATAACAATATAGTAATACATAATATAACATATGACAATCTGATTCTCAACATGCATTATTAAAAATCATGTGGTGCATTCTACATTCAGAAAAATGTAAAATAAGATGTTAAGCTATATCTCCTATGCAAATTGTAACACCACCACTGATTTAATATCTTCATAGTGTGCATTCCGAATGAAAAGATACTATAAGGTGACTATTCAAGGTGGTTGTACCAAGATTTTTAATTTTACTCTTTTGAGTTCCAAAACTGAATTCTATGTTTCTTAGACGATATATCAAAGACATACGTCAAAATTAACCTTAAACAACTATATGCCATTCACAAAAAAAATGTAGGTTATCACAACACTTTTTAAACATAATCAGAAGGATTCTACGACTATCAAAGAAATTATGGATGTGTGAGAGAAATCACAAGAATAACAACAAAGAAAATCAAATGATTCAAAATAACCCCAAATAATTTAGTACCTAACTCTTATTTGCACCAACATTCAATCAGATTACAATGGAGGGTTTGATCCTCACCAGGACAAGGTATACGTTGAAAATACATGTGATAATCATGCAATCCTGCAATATAAAATAAAAAATAAAAAATATTTCGAAAATAGGAGAAATGTTTGTATAGGATAAATACAAACGAATATGAAAATAACCTTACCACCAACATTGATAACAACAAGAAATAGAGAAATTGGGAGTATGGTATAAACAAACTTGAGAATTCGAACCATTTTATTTGCCACTATTTCATGTAACAGATACAAATTTGTTGATCAATTTATATAGTAAAAAATCTCCTACTATGTTTACCTGCAAGAAACCCTTTATTAAAATTAAACTTATTTTTAAATGTCTCTTAAATACATTGATGTATTATGTTTGCTCCTTTTGCACATGTGATTGATCATTTGATCTTACAATAAATAGGAAAGCTCTCAAAATAAATAATTTTCTAAACGGGAAATTTTTTTTATTGTAGAATAACACACTGATAAAAAAAATAACATCTTTATGTATTAATCGAAAGTTCGAGGTTCAAATCAATGAATACAAAAATAAACTTTAGAATATTAACATAATTTATTTAATATAAGTATTTTGACTATTATATATGTATAAAAAATCCCATGTTAATTACTTCAATTAAAATAATTATCAAATGCTTATAAATTATATTGAAAAATCATATTCTTCCCTTTTATTATCTCATTTGACAAATTCACCTTCTTTTCAAATTGAGATAAAATCTTGATCATCATAATAGTTAATTATTTTTTCTACCATCCTTTCATTTTTATCATTTCTTTTATGGTCTATCAAGTGTTTTTTTTATTATTATATATATAGGTGTATTTTCCTTGCGTTGATTGGGTTATATATAATATTATTATTTGTGTTATGTATAATATTCCTTAAAAATTCATATGGAAGTACTGGAGGAGGAAGAAGTAAAATTATGGTAAGTTGAGGAGAGGAAAATTAATAATTGTTGAGTAGCCTAATTCCCTAGTATAGATAGAGAGATATAAAATCACAATAAACACTCTTGCTAAACCCGAGAAAAGAAAAGAAAAGAGAGGACAGGAGGAAACCCTGGATAAGGATAAGAGAGCCAAACGCCACGTTTTTGGAAATTCGAGGTAAGGGGCAGAACCCTTTCACGTTAGGGTATTCTTATTTTATATCGGGGTTATTTAATTCTTAAGATGATATTGCTATTATGATGTGAGATGGTGATGAGAGATTGTTAATGAACGAATTAAAAGATGGAGTAGAAATATGAGAATTGAGAAAATCTAATTTAGGTTTTTGAATTGAGTTTTTTTATCCATTAAAAAGGTGGATTATCTGGTAGGTTAACAAAGAACTATTGTTTGAATGATAGGGTAATCATGGGGTGAATATTAGGGTCGAGTTTGAATAGTATTGCATCGCAAATGGAATCGAAAAGGTTTCCCCGAAGCAAAATTTCAACTAAACTGCGATTTTGCTGTCACTGTGGAAAAGACACGGACCATGCGTTTCTTACTATCTCAGTTTCGCAAGTTTAAGTTATTAATTAGGTTTAGGTGTCTTTATGAAAATAGGGTCAACCTTTGTAGGGTCTTCATTTAAGCATTTAGAATTCAAGATATGATCAAAATACTACACAGGGGTCAGCATGGTCGTGCTCTTTCCCCAAGCTTATGAAAATAACCTTTTCTACCACTTCTGAGTTGGACTGCATTTAGATTTTTAGAACTTGAGTTATTATTAAAATACTGCATGTGGGTCATGCTGGGTTTTCCATGAAATTTCCGCATAACCCTTTCAGTGGACTCTAAAACATATAGGATAGCATTAGTGAGTTTAAGCAAGCCTTTAGAGTGTAGAGTAAAATTAAGGGTCCCTAAACTATATATCTAAATGAGGAAGTGTGTTTAAGCATAAATAGAAGTGATTACCTCAAGGTAATAATGAGTCTAAAACATGAACCGGTGATAGTGGCTTAAGATAATAGAAGATAGTAAGGATGAAACTATACATGAAGATAAGATACTAAACTTAATGAGCCTAAAATAATAGGGGGAACACATTATGAGGAATGACGAATATCTTAAGACTGAGAAGGATGGGTAAGACATGTCACTAGGGAAAAAGATGTAGAAAATGGTAATAAAACTAATGATGGATGTGTGTTCTAAACATGATGTTGAATTATTGAAGACGTGAAATATTTATGTAATATGTAGATACAATGTTAATTAATGAATAAGATTTAACGTTGTAATATGATGAGGTACGATGATAATATAAATTTTATATGACGATGATGAACGATGTAATAGATGATGCTTATGAAAAACTTGAAGGTAAATTAGAGAGAGTTGTATGAGGGTAATTCATGAAATAATATAGATGAAAATAATAGTAAGTTAGAGTACATTATAAATGTAGCGACGAGTATATATGAAGAGCGGGAGCATGGGAAAGTTGTTAGGTTGAAGGGAAGAAGAGTCAAGGCAAATGGTATTGATAAAGATACAAAGAGACGTAAGTTAAAGTAAGGGATAATGTTAGAAATAATAATAATAATAATAATAATAATAATAATGGTGAAATAACGAGCTTATGTTAAGATGAATAGAGTGTGGACGATTTAAGATGATAGATGATGTTGAGAGAATTGATAAAACGAAATAGAACAGGAGTAGAAGGTCGTGTGTTAAGTAAAGACCTAAGTTTGAATGAGGTAATGATGATGAGGATAGTTCAAGTTATAAATGATGATGAGAGAGAAACATAATACTACGTTATAATATAGTTGTGACGGAGAGCAAAGACTCTACTCATGGTGAGATAAAATTAGTGCCCTATAAGATCATTAATAATGAAAGGAAATAATATGGCATAAAGTTATTTTAAGGTGGAGAATAATTGTGATAGTTGTAACGATAATGGTGAAGGGGGACCTAATTAAGAACAAAGAAGGGAATGTTGTTGTTAGGATGAAACATGTTGTGCATGAGAATAGTTGATGTTGAGTATAGGTTTTAAGGACAATGTTGAGTAATGAAGATATTGTATAATGTTGAATGATAACATAATGACGATGTTGTATAATGTTGGATAATGACGACATAAATGATGTATATGGATGATGAATGACGTATTTGAATGACGAATAATGACGAATAACGTACTTGTTTTATAATAACAAGTAAAATGACGAAATCAATTATGTTGTGAAGATAATCTATTGTCGATGTATTTTCTATATGGTGTTAGTGAGTATTCATGCATCATATCATATTGAATAAAAATGAAGAAAGATGAAAGACGAATGATGTATGTATGTTCAGTAACACAACTCTAACATACAAATGTTGATTAGGATGTATGTATGTTCAGTAACACAAGTCTGACATACAAATGCTGATTAGAAACCGGTACCGAAATGTATATAGGTCTAGGAACAAAGTGTATTAGTATATGGCTCATGTTAGGTGTATATGGTGTATATTTGACGTATGTGGCATATGTAATATGTGTTAATGTTGATGTATTTTGAATGTTATGTGCATTTTTTTAATGTTTTGAAATTGATGAGTTATGATAACGAAGATGCGTGAATGATGTTCTATAACTTAATGAAGAATTGTGAATATGTTGTATATGATGATATATGATGTTATGCCTATTATTATATTATTCACGTATCTCAATATATGTTATGATGAATATTCTCACCCCTTTGTTATTGCTGTTGTTGTTTTATATTATGGTGTCTGTGCTCTTGGGGTACAGACTCTCAAGACGAGCACCTCTAGTTATGCGATGTTTAGAAGGTGGGTACGAAGATATACTTCCGTAGCTATTATTTAATTTTTGCGTAGTGTGATAATCACGTGCTCTGATCTGTAACACTAGAGTTGGTGGCAAACGTTAAATGTTTAATTTTAGGAAGTTTAAGTGTTTGAAATCCTTATGATATTTTCTACAATGACGATTGAGAATCAGACCCGTTTATTTTATGAAATATTTTGAAGTATCTTCCACATTTTGAAATATTTCGAAGTACCTTTGATTTTTTTGATAATCGCACCTTAGATTGTCTTTCAAGGTTCCCCGGATTTCTCGTTCCATTGACCTTATAGTGTGTTGAGGATAATATTGTTGTCCTTATGGGTAAATGACCTTGATGGGGACATTCTTTGATTCCTCATCCCTTGATGTTAGCGCCTTTGGCGAACCTTCCATGGTTTTGAGCTTTCTTAGTACGCGGGTTTAATGTTCAACTACAGACGAAACTATGCCCCCTCCCTTGGGTTTATGACTCCTTATTGGAAGGTACTTTAATTTGTTATGGTGTGTGTGGCCAAGCTAGGAACTTGCATGTTTGCTCCGTTTTCTAGGCTCTGGGCTTTCATTTGGAGCTCACTGGCAGTAATTGAGGGGAAGTCTTATGTCGTTTTAAACAGTATGTTTCGCTAACTCGTCCGACATGTGTTGTGTTACAACCCGATTTTAGGTAGAATTAGTTTATTTATTTATTATGTGTGTTTGTATGTACTTATTTGCTTGTTTGTGCATTTGATTTGGGATTAGTGGATTTTTAGCCTATAAGGGTATTTTAGTCATTTTGAAGGCTAAGAGTATTTTGGTCATTTTGTTAGTAAGGGTAAATTAGTAATTTGTTGGGAAGGTTGTTTTTAGTGCTTCAGTGAGAATATTTATTTTTACTAAGTTACTAGCGAGTTGAGGTAATTATTTCGAGATGATAATTATTCGATATTTTAGCAAGTTAATGAGTAGTAACTTTTTAGAATTTGTTAGTAAGAGTTTTAGGCACATAGGGAATATTAGAAACCTAACCCATTGGAGAGTAGTATATATACTTAACTTGTGAAAGAAAATTAGGGTTAGAAACATTTTATTCTCATAACAAAAGTTAGAGAGGCTAGAGAGAGAAAGTAGAGAGAAGAATAGAAGAGGAAGAACTTGGAGAAGAGGAAAGCTAGAAATTGGGAGCTAGACGAGGAGAGTGAGGCCATATCTAGAAGTTTTGAAGGTTTGAGGTAAGAGGATAATTATATTCATCAAATAAGTTATAATCTTATTTTTCTACTTATTGGTCTGAAGTGTTTTTGTGTGAATTATGATTTTTTATCTTGATTTTCTTGCTCCTAATTGATGAGTAATTATGGGTATCTTGAATTTTATAGAATAATGTGTTTATATGTTTAAGTTCATGATTCATGTTTGAAATAAGTTGTTTCGATGATTTTTGCTCAGTTAGGCTCAAACCATGAATATGTAAATGATTATTGTTCATACATGTCTAAATTCACTTTATATATGATTATATATGTTTGTATATTGTTGGAGTTTGAATTGTTGGTGTTGTTTGAAAAGTTTAGGTGAAATTGTGAAAATATGAGTTTTTAGTGAAAAATGAGTTTGATGTTGAATTGGTGATGAAACAATGTTGTGAATTTGTGTTTGTAAGAGTTTTGATTGCATTTTTATGTATGTACTAATAACAAAGTTTGGGTAACAATTTTGGGTCAATGGGGATCAAAATCAGGATTTTTGTGAAAATTTTGTATGAGTTCCCGATAGGAACCTAAAAATCTGGGTCCTATGTACTGGTGAGCTCGTCTGGCGAGCTAGGTTTCGCCATGGCGAGCTGTCCTGGACATCAATTGGATTGCATTAAAATGATTTTTATGAAATTGAAATAAATTTGGTTGAAAATGGTCTAGAATGTGTAATTTTTCAAAACTTGTTTATCTCAAATAAAATGATGAGGTTATGATTTGTTGTCTATATTAATGAGCTTAGAATGATTATGTAAGGAGTATGTCGGGTTATAACTTGGTTTGACTTTGAAAATGAATTTCTTTTGAAATATGAGGAAATGAGACGAACATAGTGAATTTTTGGAAATAACCGGTATTGAACTATGATGTTAGTATGTATGAACTACCGTAATGTTATGTGATATATATAAATTTTTGTTGATGAATTTGAGCTTGAATACTTTATTTTGGTGAGTTACTTGATAAATAGGTGATTTTCCAAAATGAGACGAACTTTGGCGAATTGATTGTATAAGTTGTGATAACTTGCAAATGGCTTTGTAAACATGATAACGCGATTAAACAAGGATGAACCAATGTTTGATTGGTGTATTAAATGTTTGCTATCATGATACGATGAAATATCCGTCTTTATGCGATTTTGTGTTTTTGTGAAACGTGTCTCTTTATGGTGATAGTCGTTGATTGATGAATATGATGATGATTCTTTACTGATTATGACTTGTTGAATTGTATGGATGTAAATTCTTGATAATGCAAATAGTGAATTTTGGTGAAGATATTATATGATGGTGTGAATTGTATAATATAGAGGGTGTGATTTATGCATTGTCGGGTCTTTACTTGAAATGTCCATGAATTCATAGTCATGTTGAGTCTAAGTGAAGAACATAGTCGGAGAGAAACTATGCTATTGGTGAAGAACGTAATCAGAGAGAAATTACGTTAGTGGATTCAATACGGTACGTTAATCCATTTAGTACCACATGCATCTAGAAGAGTCTAGAACATTGCATGCATTCGATAATTGGTGAAACATGTCATACTTGACTATATGAATTGGTGATTATGTACATCAGTATTTGGTGAATGTTTTGAACATGTGAAAAGGGTGAATTTGTACATGTTTTATTATGCTTGTATGCTTGATGATTAATGCTGAGGTGGAAGTCATTGTGAATGATTTAATTCATTGTTTATTGATTATTTGAAAATGAATATGTTGCTTCAATTTCACTTGATTATATATTATTTGTAGAATATAATCTAACCCCAGTGGTCGTTCGGTTGACCACAACGTCATTTCTTTGAATTGCGTAGATGATTTGCATGATTGAGGTGATTGCTTTTCTTTGACGTTTGAAGACTAGCATAGATGCTTCCTCGTTTTATTTGTTTTCGCTTAGAGCCTAGTTAGATTCTGATGTAGGAGTGTCGGTCTTATGACCTTGTCTTTTGATACCTTTTGATGAATTATGTTAATTATATGATGAAGATAATTGTATCATGGCGATGGATTTATGTGGAGTGACACATGGCATGTTGAGATTTACTACTCTTGATTTTGAGGATTATTACTTGGTGATGAGATATTTTGTATGTTTGTCTTCCGTTACGAAATTTTTATGAAAACCAAGTTATGCATGTCTTTTGAAAAATGTAGATGTAGCATCTAAATCCTTTGAATTATTGAATTTATTGCATGATTATTGCATTCCAGGTTTAGAGTGTTACATGTTGTAATACTTATGTCAAGCCATCGATCTAAATTAACTATTAAAGTTCGATCTAAAATAAACTTATATCAAGCCATCAAATCGCTTTGTATATTTACGTTTTCCCATAAAGGTGCATCGATGGCGTTGACACGCATTGTTTTGATTCTTCGTTTAGTAAAGGGACCTTGTTCGTTGGAAGGAGATTGTTCGCTTCTTTTCATTTCCAAACATCAGTTCCTGGCGTGTTTGGACTGAGGGTTTAGGTGGGGAAGAGAGGGGAGCGTTTTCTTTTCGCTTTTAAATTACGGACTATATAACATGTTTTTGTAAAATAAATCAAGTGTGATTGAAGTATTATATGATCGTTTATCATATTAATATGTTAACTTTTTATAAAAGATTTCATAGTGTCCGTAATTTAAAAATAAAAAGTAAATTCTCCCCTCCCTTCCCCTCCTAAACCGTGAAGGTGAGAAAAACCACAAGAAGGGGGGATTGAATTGTGTTTTTGGAAACTTCTTCTATTACGTTCTAGATAACTGTCCTCAGGTTCAGAGTCTGAAGTAGTTCAGAGTCTGAGTGAGTTCAGAGTCTATGTGCAGCGGATAAAGTAAAGAACAGAAGAAGAGAGAACACAAGCAATTATACAGGTTCCTTCCACAAACCGGAAGTAATCATGTCCTCCTTGCACTTCCAAGGAGAGTTCCACTAAAATGTAATCTCAAATTACAAGTTGCTCAATCACACAAGAAAGAGACTTATCTTTGCTCAAGG
>Ga0315913_1011359_pt1 | contig 10081 bp, 11 predicted proteins | sample MpolsnodulesMG_FD_207736 | JGI IMG/M metagenome (GOLD analysis project Ga0315913, IMG submission 207736) | Medicago polymorpha root nodule microbial communities from Los Angeles, California, United States - small nodules | ecosystem: Host-associated > Plants > Roots > Nodule | place: USA...
TAGTGACCAATCGATCGATTGAGTTTTAGTCATTATAAATAGATTATTTCCTTTGCAAAGTAACAATCCAAATACTACATCAAAATTATGTACTCCCTTTATATATATATATATATATAAGATAATACATTTTAAGAATTAATTAAAATAAAAAACAATTATTTTGTTGACTAAAACGACACTCATTCATTCAAATTGGTAGACTACATCAATTGAGAACAAATGAAAAATTGCTAAAACCATAAGAGAAAAATTTGCATAGAATTCAAAACATCCAGCTTAATATCACACGATGTCAAAATACCAAGAAATGTGGCAAAACCTAATATGATGACATTAAAGAGACTCAAATATTCTACCGCAACATATCTCTCTCTGCTTGTTGTATCCTTAACATATATCTCCCTTTCCCTGCCTTCCACAACACCCTTGGTTTTCATTTTCAAATCAATGGCTTTCAACTTCTCCTCCAATCTTAAACGCCAGATACATGAAAACATAATTGATTTGCTTGCATTTACGGTTGAACAAACAATGAACATTGCCAATTTCGTTTTGATAGACTATCACGACAGGCATCTTCGTTGTGGATTTCTCTACAAAATGATTACTTAACCTGTTTCTTCGATTTTCTGCATATTGGTATCTTTATAAATTGCTAGAGCTATTAGCTCACAATACTCCATTCTCGGTTGTTATTGAAAATCTAGCGTTTGAGATTTTACAATTGATTGGAAATCTCAAGTGTTTTTAGGGAGCATAGAGGTATGAACTCGAACCCTTCTTACTCGATCACGAGAAGTATAGCAAGATATTTGTCGAGGAACTCGAGTGTAGTGAGAAACTCTTGACGAAAATAACCGATGATATTCAAACTAGAGAACAACCAATTCTTGCGGAGCAAAGAGGAATACTAGCTCAATGGAATGGATCTGAACAAGTCAAAGAGGAACCAGTTCATTAAGCCAGTATTCCTCTTTGCTCCGCAAGAACCTGTTGTTCTCTAGATTAAATATCATCAGATATTTCCGTCAAGAGTTTCTCACTACACTCGAGTAGGTCGTCAAATATCCTGCTATACATCTCGTGATCGAGTAAGAAGGCTTCGAGTTCATACCACCATGCTCCCGCAAAACAACATTTGAGATTTCCAATCAATTGTAAAATCTCAAACTCTAGATTTTCAATAACAACTGAGAATGGAGTATTGTGAGCTAATAGCTCCAGAAATTTATAGAGATACTTGTATGCAGAAAAACAGAAGAAACGGGTTAAACAATCATTCCGCAAGACAAATTCACAATGAAGACGTATGTTGTAATATTCTTTAGAAATGAAATTGGCAATGTTCATTGCCTATTCAACCGTAAACCAAGCAAATCAATTTCGTTTTCATACATATGGGATTCAAAATTGGAGGATAAGTTTAAAACCATTGAATTGAAAATGAAAATTGAGGGTGTTGCGGGCACAGAAAGAGAGATATAAGTTGAGGATGCGGCAGGGAGAGAGAGAGAGAGAGAGAGAGATGATTAGGTTTATGGAGATCGTAATACTGCACCTATTTATATGCTTATGTTATTTATTATTTTAATAAAATAATTAATATCGTCCTTGACCAAAATAATTAATACGGTCAATAGTGAATAAATATAATAATTTAATGTAGTCAAAAGAAAAAAACGTAAGTTTTCTTGTCCCTTACTGTCTTTGAAGGTTTTTGCACACATAATTTCATAAACAATCAATGCGTTCATACCTGATATAATTGTTTTCTTTCTAACGACTATTTCAGGACATTTTCTAATGATTAAAAATTAAAAAATTAATCGCTAAAAGAAACTTCAATTTCTATTACATGGAATACACAAATTTTCATAAAATTTTTCCATTTAAGATCCTTAAAGAGTGTCCTTATGTTACCTTTCAAAGAAAAAAGATCCTTAAAGAGTGTCCTGAAATACTCGTTAGTGTTTTTTTTCTTTCTACAAGGGTGTAAACCTAGAACCCGCTCCAAAGTTTTTTCTATATTGATCTTCTTCATCCACCTTGTCGTAGAAGTAACTCAAAATTGGATTTCTAGAAGTGCAAAATTGGGGCCCGATTTGGACAATTCGGTGGCCGATTTTGACTGGTTTTCTAACCTTTGCATTTGACAATTTTCGACACCTGATTGGTGAAAATCGGCGGCCAATTCTGCGAAACAGCATAAAAATATAACTTTTTTTTTTGGGCTAGATTTGTTCCAATTTTATGAGGGATACTTTTACTATAAATATAGACCTTGTATCAGAGTAAACCTTGAGAGAGAGAGAGAGAGAGAGAGGGAAGGGGCTAAAAACAAGAGTTTAGAAACAAACAACAAACTAAGGTTTAGAGAGATTTCTCTAAGCGGGAGACACTAGGGTTGTGATTGATTCACCTTGGGAAACACTATTAGGATTGAGTCTCTTGGTCACAGGAAGAGATTGGGACTTTGGGTAGAATTAGGTTTGAAGGCTAATTCTTGTAACCCTTTGATATCTCTTTGTAAAGTTACTCATCATTATAGTGGAACGGAGGGCTGCTCTCTCCCCTAAACTAGGTCAGTATTGGACCGAACTGGGTAAACAAATTTCGTGTGTTCTCTCTTTCTTTCCTCTCGTTGTTTTCTACTTTTGCTTGTGTTTATAAATGTCACCCACTTGTTGGTTGCTTGATTAATTTTCTCCACACATCAAGTTTTTATTGGTGTGATTTTTTAACGAATCCACAACAATTGGCGCCCCAAATGTGGGGCAAGGATCAAACGATAATCAAGTACCATGGGTTCGAAGTGGGATATTGAGAAATTTACCGAAGATATGATTTTGGGTTATGCAAGTTAAAGATGGAAGTGGTGTTAATACAGCAAAAGTGTGAGAAAGCTTTGAAGGGTGAAGGTGTGTTACCGGTCACCGTGTCACAAGCAGAGAAGACCGAGACGGTAGACAAGGCCAGAAGTGCCATTGTCTTGTGCCTCGGGGATAAAGTTTTGAGAGATGTAGCAAAGGAACCAACCGCGACATTGATGTGGTCAAAGTTAGAGTCTTTGTATATGACAAAGTCTTTGGCTCATCGGCAATTCCTAAAGCAACAACTCTACTCGTTTAACATGGTGGAGTCAAAGTCCATCATGGAGCAACTTACGGAATTCAACAAAATCCTTGATAATTTGGAGAACATTGAGGATGCGGGTCCTTTGGTGGTGTGTTGTTGGGAGGATGAAGAAGGTGATGTTTCTCACCTTATGAATGATGCCTTGTAAAGTTATGGTTGTCTTGAGAGACGTTAAACACTCAACATCAGCCCGGAGAGGCGGTGGTAAGAATACTCATGGTCATTCTAAAGAGGCGGAGGTAAGAATACTTGTGATTAGCCATTGAAGTGGAGTTTCAAGGTGAAAGATATAGTGGGATGTATGCATTTGGAAGTTGAGGTAGAGAAAGCTCAGCTTGAGGTGGAGTTAAACACACCGAGAATGGTACGACTATGGAGACCTTGGGTATGCTCTAGTGGTGATCAAGGGAATTCTTCATGAAGACGGAAGGCATTCCGGAGTTTGAAGAATGTATAGCATGGCTTGTGGGATTACCAGAAAAGACCAAGGGTAATTGGAATCAAGTGAATCTTCAGGAGGACGGATTTGATGACTCCGAGGGCTGAATAGGTTTATGGTGGAGACTTGTGGAACTACCTAAAACTCCTAGTAGTTGGATGCAAGGATGGTCTTTGAGAAAGAGGAAGGCAGACTGATGGTTGAAGAGGTTGGTTGCAAACTTGTGGAGCTACATGGTGTAGTGGGAAGCAAGGGAAAGATCAACAATCGTGGTTGATGGGTAAATTGGCATCATCACTAATTTAGAGTCAAGGTGTAGATTGTTGTAGAAGTGACTCAAAATTGGATTTCTGGAAGTGCAAAATCGGGGCCCGATTTGGACAGATCGATGGCCGATTTTGACTGGTTTTCTAGGCTATTTATTCGACAATTGCCGGCGCCCGATTCTGCGAAACAACATAAAAATATAACGTATTTTCATGGGCTAGATTTTTTCCAATTTTATGAAGGATACTTTTACTATAAATATAGACCTTGAGAGAGAGGGGGCCGAAAACAAGGGTTTAGAAACAAACAACAAACTAGGGTTTAGAGAGATTTCTCTAAGCGGGAGACAATAGGGATGAGATTGATTCGCTTTGGTAAACGCGATTAGGATTCAGTCTCTTGGTCACGGGAAGAGATTGGGACTTTGAGTAGAATTAAGTTTGAAGTCTGGTTCTTGTAACCCTTTGATATCTCTTTGTAAAGTTACTCATCATTATAGTGGAACAGATGACAGCTCTCTCCCCCATACTTGGTCAGTATTGGACCAAACTGGGTAAACAAATTTCTTGTGTTATCTCTTTCTTTTCTCTCGTTGTTTTCTACTTTTTCTTGTGTTTATAAGTGTTATCCACGTTGATATTGGTTGCTTGATTACTTTGCTCCACACATCAAGTATTTTATTGGTGTGATTTTCAACGAATTCACAACACACCTGTAAGGAGTGGTTTATGACCAACTTTTCATCCTAATTCACACCCATTAAATTGTTTTTTACATCCATTTTATTTAAATAAGTGGTTTTCACATATATTTCCTTTTCTTTCGTGATTTTGTTGTCGTCTTAGTGAGACGTGTTTGTTTTGTTAGTCATCTTCGCGAGGTGTTATTTTTATTTTTTTTTGTGGTGTTCTTTCGGTTCAAATTGACATATTAACTTTGATCAGATGTCCATTAAATCAATTAAATGGGCGTCTTCAATGTTACAAATATTGAGGCAGGATATTTGAGACACTTTAATATCATCATATTAGACTTTGTCACATTTGTAGGTATTTTGACGTTAACCTGGATGTTGTGAGTTGTTCGCAAATTCATCCCTAATGGTTTTAACATTTTTTAATTTGTTCTCAATCGACGTTGTTTATCAATTTGAATGAATGAATGTCGTTGTTTTAGTCAACAAAATAATTGTTTTTTCTTTTATTTCATTCTTAAAATATATTTTCTTTCATACATATATATAAAGGGAATACATGATTTTGATGTAGTATTTAGAATGTTACTTTGCCACGAAAAGAATCTATGTATAATGATTGAAACTCAATCAATCGATTGGTCACTAATATTAGGCTTTCAAACCTTGCTCCCCACCTGGTGTTGTATTCTCGGTCAGTTGATTTGAGTATTGGGTAGTTGGCATCACCGGGGTAGTCAATTTTTTTTACCGTTATTGACAATATATTCTTTTAGAAATTGAATAGGTTTTGTAAAAAAATAGTGATTGAATATGTGAACGGTTTTCTGTTGTAATCATGGACGGACCAGAAATATTTTATAGTGAGGGTCATGTGTAATGACGGACCCCAAAATTTTACACGGTGTAGGCAACACAACACATGTAACATTTCATTTTTAAAAGCATAAATATATATTATAATTATCTCTAGATTTTTCATATTTTTGAAATATTGAATAATTTTCTCATTTTGTAACCATAAAAAGAATAATTTTCTCATTTACATTGTCAATAAAAACACACTCGATATAAGAAATCAAACAATTTGTTCATTTCACCATTCATTTCTCTAGCGATTTCGCATCTGATTCTTGATAATATTCATAGCAGAAAGATCTCTTTCAATTGTTGCAGTTGTCGCAGTTAATATCAAAAACTACTCTAAAAGCAAATATACCAACAGAAAAATAAACACTACCAAAACTAATAGTATAGATTCACTCAAATAATCAGAACTCATACTCAAATAAGAACTACGTACCAAAATAATTATATATATTATGTGTTATTAAATTATTAAAATAAATAATATCTTCCCCTTAATTCTCTCTATGTCGTTCCTTTTGTATATATATTATAATATAAATAGAATCTATAATGTATAGACTATACACTTCTATTATATATGAAGTCATTATTTAAGGTAAAGAAAACTTATAGTCTGGAACTAGAACTACACATAGCCAAAAGGTAATACCAAAAAAAAATACTATCTTACCACCAACACAATAGAAGGGTACTAGTTTTTTATTTTATTTTTCAAAACTAGTGAGGGTCCAGGCCCACATCATGTTCTACATGGGTGTGTCCCTGGTTATGATGTAAGTAACAATGGTGTCATTAAATAAGCACGATTTCAAAACATTAAATGGATGAATGTGCAATGTACAAAAGGCTATATAGAGAAGAGTGGGTGGAATGTATGTTTTGAGAGGGAACACATAAGATTATATTTGACATGGCAAACATTGGATTATATGGATGATGAGATGTTAGTAAGATAATTAGTAACTCTTAGTTAATGTATTACTAGGTATATAACTCGTGCGTTGCACGGGTTTAATTAAAATACGTATTTGAGCCAATGATAAAATACTAATTGTGATAAGCATAAACACATAGAGTTAAATAATTGATAATGTTCTAAAATATGTTGATATTTTATGTTTAATATAAATTTAACAAAAGAACTTTTCTTTTATGGATCACAATTGTGCAGTTGGAAGATGTTTTGCGTTTTATCTTGGTATCACTTATTCTTTTCAACCAGAATTAGAGGCATTCATGTTTTTTAGTCAATATTGCTTATAAAATGGATTGAAATATGATGTTAGAATGTGATTCATATTTGGTGGTTTTGTCTCGTTTTCTCTCATATTTATTAAAAATGCAATTAACGTGCTGAGATGACGACTTCTTTTGGATTTTCCTCTCAAAATTTTACTTAGTGGAATTTTATACCGACTTTTATTGTCCCACTTTTTTACTCTATTGTTTGGCGTACCATTTTTTATTAACTTTTTTTATTTTATTTTGGCTTGTTTAAGTGAATTCGGATAATAAGCAATTAGAAAACTTGTTACTCATCAATTTATTAATTTAAATTTTGTGTTAATACAGTATTGAGCAAGAGAGTGGTAAATTATTATGAAATATGAAGAAAGAAAAAAGTAGTTTAAAAATTAGTGAAACAGACAAATGATTGTCATAGTTTTTCGGTGTGTTTTCTTTCACCCAAAAAGGGGAAAACAAAAAAGATTAATAAAAATAATAATATCTTTTTTTTTGTTTTTCCTTCCCTCTAAGTATGAGGGAAAGGAATGATAACAAAGGTGAAGAAGAAGAAGAAGAAGAAGCAAAAGAAAGATTGTCATAGCTTTTTTTAATAACGATCACTTAAATATTTTCATTGATTCGGCAACTTCATCAATATACATAATTAAGTTTCAAATAAAAAAAAAATCAAGGGTCTGTAAAAGATATTATTTGACTTTTATCTTTATTTTCATATGCTTCTCTAGCATCAAGGATGCAACAACAGAGGAAACGGAAGCCTGCTTTATCACCTTATTATCATTCCTATGGTAAAATAGTACGTCATATACACAAAAACAATACAATAAAAAAAAGTTAAAAAAATAGACTAACAAACATTACATAAATAAAAAATCAAGCTACAACATTTGGTCGAACTAAACAATAAAGTAAGTTGAATCCATATATTGCCAAATAAAACAACAAAGAAGATTAAGGCATGTGTGAAGAATAAAAAAGAAAAAGAAAAACTATCAAACACAATTGAAGAATATCACCCAAAAATTGCTTAGAGAATGTGAAGATGACTCAAAATCATATATTTATACACACAATGATCATAAATGAAACAATAATAGAGTAAGAAAGAGTAACAACTTAACGTTGTATAAATAAAAATTAAGCTAAGACATTTGGCCAATCTAAACAATAGAGTATGTCGAGTCCATTCCGCAAAAAATAAAAAATAAAAAGAAGATCAAGACATATGTAAAGAGTAAAAAAGTGAAACAAAAACTATCATACACAATTGAAAAATATCACCCATAAATTGCTTGAAGAAAGAGAAGATGAGTCTAATTCACATATTTATACACACAATGAACCTAAACTAAAACAATAACATAGTATCAATTCTCCTCTAAATCTTCCTCACCCTCATTAGATGAGCAACCATATATTCTTCCATGTTCTTCAAAGGTTATTATAGTATAAATAAATCTACAATGGTTAATTAAATAAGGTGAATGAGAGGATGAAGCCAATTAATTAAAGAATTTTTTGTTTGGTATAAGTTAAGTAACAAATTTTAATAGGATAGTGAAAAACGAAAACCGATCAATTCAAGAAATTACAATAGACGCAAATATAAAGAATTTAAGATAAAACCAATTTAATATATCCATCCATTCATGCATAACACAGAGAACGGTAACCGGGGTATTTACAAAAGCATGGAATATTTGTAAGCCAACTTGTTGTTATTATTTCTTTAACTCATGGAAGAAGCCAAAGTGTTCATCAACATATATAATACATATATTTATGTTATTTTAATGGGCAATTCAGTTAGTTCTTATAAGGGGTTTTAAACTTGTTTCAATGTAGAATTTGTAAAATTTAACCATAATTGTATTGGATGTTTAATTAGAGATGAGAAGCTTCTCTAAAGCATGACACATAAGGATAATAGAGGTCTATGAATAACTCAATGTTCAATTACAAAGATATATAGATAGATAAATAAATAGATATTGGGATGTAAAACAATCATTTAAAAACATATACTTTAGCTTTTCATTTTTATTACTACACTTTTTCTTAAATACAATATGATTTCAATGCTCATACGCAGATGCAAACACATGCTCAGGTATTGGCTATGCATCCATGAGCTACCACAAGAGTATTGGATGAAAAGAACGCCTCGTGAAATTGCTAGTGCAGATGGAACACCATTAATCATTGATAGTGCTACCCATAATCTTTTTGGACATTATGCGAGGGTTTTAGTATTTGTGGACTTGTCAAAGAAGATTTTTAATGAGATTTTAGTCAAGAGGGAGGGATTTTCTTTTCCGATTGAGGTATCATATGAATGGCTACCGGAGTTCTGCTATCATTGTAACAATATTGGTCAGAACATAACTTCGTGTTGTCGACTACACCCTTTTCAGAACGTGGAAAAAGTTGTTGTTGATAAAGGTAAAAAACTGGATACTGCTCAAAAACCAAATTCAAAAGCATGGAAAGCCAAGGATAATCCTTTGGGATCGGTTCAACAAATGTTTTTCAGCCACCAAAAGACCACGCCATTGTTGTAGTAGTTGCAACTGCTGAGCCACCAAGCCAAGAGACGTCAAACAAGAAGGTTACAACAATGCCCCAACACGTCCAAGTTGAGGCGCATGTTGAGCAACACGTGCAGGTGCCTAAGAATCATGAGCCTAAGAATCACGAGCCTAATGAGGATACAATTATGGTGCAGGATCAGTCATATGTGGTGGAAAAAACTTTGTTCAGTTTCGCGTTGCAGAATGTTGTTTGATGTGATTAAGAGGCTCCATGTGGATGCCCATCCTACCCCTCCTCCTATCTTAGAGAAAATTATTAATGACTCTAATAAGAATTATGAGCAGCCTCCACAGTTTCATAGAAACCCGATTGTTCAGAAGGAAGTTGAATTTGTAGTACATTTGATTCTTCAAGGTAAGGATAAGGATATCCCTTTTACGCCCTATCTATCAAAGTGCCAAAAGAAGAAAGCTTTAAAGGATGTCTATCACACCCGATCCAGGGACCTCCACCTTCTAACTAATGAAGATCTTTTACATGAATATCATAGGAGTAGGCAATTCAGACTCTCAAATTACGCTACTTTCAGGTACTGTTTGGTTGTCTTCTCTTCCTCTGACTTCGATGGCAGACTTTGCTAGGGATCGTAATGGATTGCTGATTTTTTGTTTCCCTTAGTTGGCTTTTTGCATTATTTATTGGCTTAAATATGGTAGTTGTCCCTGCAAATATGCCTCGTTTAAGTTTTGGTCCCTGTAAAAAAAAAAAATTGATTTTGGTCCCTGCAAAATTTTTTGTTTTTTAAAATAGTCCCTCCAGGGACTATTTTCAGAAACAAAAAATTTTGCAGGGACCTGTTTAAAAAACAAAATATTTTGCAGGGACCAAAAACT
>Ga0315913_1011361_pt1 | contig 10080 bp, 9 predicted proteins | sample MpolsnodulesMG_FD_207736 | JGI IMG/M metagenome (GOLD analysis project Ga0315913, IMG submission 207736) | Medicago polymorpha root nodule microbial communities from Los Angeles, California, United States - small nodules | ecosystem: Host-associated > Plants > Roots > Nodule | place: USA...
CCCCCTTAATAGGCCAAATAAAAACGAAAATTTCTTGAAAAAAAAATAAAATTGGTTTTTGTTTGGCCTATCAGGGGGGTAAATCAAAACAAAAATATTTTACAGGGAAAAACCAGAAATGGCTTATATTACAGGGGGTAAAGACCTATTAACCCTTATTATTATTATTATTATTATTATATTGGCAGAAGTAAATAAATCTAGAGTCTGACACCTTCAGTCAATGTGTACATAAACAGATTTCACTAGGGTGACATAGCTTTTTGGTAACATTGGTGAGATTAGTGTATTTTAGATGAGAGAGAATGATAGATGAATGATTAAAATAACTTATTTAGATGAGAGGATAATGATTGATTAAGAGGGAGATAGAAACAATGTCATCAAAAGATGTCACCCTAGTGCTACCCGTAGATAAGCATGTCATACTCATACTACAAAATGGCATGTCTTCATAACTTATATTTGGAAAGCGACAATCTTTTTAGAACAACTTTTTTGTAAATTTAAAAGCTATTATGGGACAGGAGGGGCATTTGCAGACTTGATGTGCAACAAAATGTCACCGACAATCCATGGAAAGCTTAAAAAAGTAGAGCTTTCGTTGTAATATTTGGGGTGATAGGTCACATGGTACCATGCAGATGCCATAAGTTGATATTCATGCGGCTCACAATCACTTTCAAACCTTTCTTTAGTTTCCAGCTGGAGATCCTTTACTGAGATTAGAATTCGATCCTTCATATCTCCATATCTCCTGTTATCCCGCTGCAAATAAGACGCACGGTTTTGCAAGTTACCAGTTAGCATTTCATCCTCAGTCGTTGCACCATAGAAGCTCATCAAAGAGATCATCTTCTGTGCATACATGTCTCTGTGACTTAAGGCAGTCTCAAGAAAGACCTCAAAACCATCAACTTCGAGCTGATGATCATATGCTTCTTTGGCAAACTTCTCAGACATGACCATGTCAAACCTTACTTGCAAGTTTGAATCAACTATGGCGCGGTAGAGTTTTCCTAATACGCCTTTGGATATATACATAGGCTTTTCGAACCTCTCCATGAAATCTGGAAACTCTCTTGGTTTCAAAGATCTTGGCATTTCTGCAGGAGCTCCAGTCTTTGCAAAATCAACTGCCATGGAATGCAGCTCAGCCAACTCCAGACATTTTTTACTCTTGGCCTTATCGTGTTCACGGTCAGCATGAACCAAATGTGCGGTGGAGATAGCACCCAAAGTATCATTGATCATGTAATCAACAAAAAATTGGTGTATTTCCTACGCAACAGTAACAAACATATAAGGAACAGTTTCAAATTTATCAATTTTATTTAAAGAAACACTAAAATAGACACAGACATGGGTGGTGATTTAAAAAGATGTCAAATGAAAAATGTATCTACATGTGTCGGTGTTGTATGAGTGACATCAACACGTGTTAGTGCTACATAGGAAACAAGTACAAAGTATGCAACTTGGTTGAAAAATTACCTCCAGTGTCACCTTATGGTCCATTATACGAGGCCTTCTTCCTGTGTAGTCCATTGGATTTTCAGTTTGATCTGGGATTAGATCTTTGTCCCAGCTTATGAAAAATAAATCCCCGTCAAGATCACCTCCAGAGCACTCATTTGGATGAGGCCTGTAGACCCAGCAAGTATTAGAAAGCAATAAACATCAATACAAGACAAACATTTTAAAAATAACAGAAATTGTTAATAGTTGAAAGCTTGTGAATGTTTTATTTATAACCTAACACACCCCTCATGCAATAGCCCGTTGTGTTTTCCTAGTCTACTTTATGTTAAAATTCAGATTTATTTAGAAAAACGGGGTGGATAAGGATAAAACCTCTGATCAATTGATCATGAAGACTTTGATGTCATGTCAAGTACCAACACTCATAAAAGTTTAATTTGTTAGGTGGAAACCTAATATCTTATGAGTGGTTTTATATCTAACAAGGTATATGAACAGTGAAAAATATCGTATCACTATCAACTTGTCCACCAAACAATGAATCTAAGAATTTGGTTATGCGCATGAGGACAGCAAAACTTAAGGGATGCAGATAGAGTACATAGTATGTAACATATTGGCACAAATTAACGAACCCCTAAGATTGTTTTACAAAGTCAATGATAACTGAGTAAGTATGGGCTTCTGAATGTTCTAATTGACATGCAATGCAATGGCCTAGCTAATGACCCTTTTAACTTTCATCCCCAAAGACATGCCCCCTTCTTTTGTTGGTGCATGATGAATGACATACTGTAGTTAATGAAAGCACACCTGACCAAGGATTAATGTAAAAGAAGTGATAACTCTATCTTGAATAAAGGGCAACCCGGTGCACTAAAGCTCCCGCATACGCAGGGTCTGGGAAGGGGTCCCACCATTTTTGGTGTATTGTACGCAGCCTTACCCTGTTTTTACACAAGAGGCTGTTTCCAGGACTTGAACCCATGACCTTTCAGTCACATGACAACAACTTTACCAGTTGCGCCAAGTGATAACTCTATCTTGAATAAAACAAGTTATTACAATCAAATGCAGTTGGAAATCAAATCCATTATATACATACCTAGGTCCTTTTTGTGGAAATACAAGGCAATCCCTCAAGCCCTTTTCTTCTAATTCTTCACTGTAGACAGCATCAAGGACTCTGATATCTCCTGGGTGAAGACAAGGGTTTTTTGTCACCACCACCTTACCTACAATAATACGTGTGCTATCATCACCATCCACGTTCCTTAAGTTTTCATCTCCAAATTTTTCCTTAGTTTTTGCCACAGTTATGCGGACAAATACTTGGCCATAGTTCAATAGACCAGTCTCATCCAAGCAGCCAATCAAGACTCGGCCCTTGGGCACAAATATTCGGCATCTGCTTTTCAAATCAGATAACTGGTACGCATAATGAGCCTTGAGCATCATTGATAGGTAAGGCTCACTGTTTGGCTCATAAAACCTATGCAGCATCTTGACTAGAATGCTATTTGAATCAGCTCCATTTAAACTTTCCAAAACATCCAAGGCCGCTTCCTTATCAGTCAACATCTTTCCTAGCAACTGCAATTGATCCTCTTGCAATGCCAAAAGCGCCTCATCTTTAACTCCTAAGGTGGACAGCAGGGATATAATCTCTCGATTGAGAAAGCACGGCATTGACTCACTCCATTTAGTGACGCAAAGCATTCTGTTTTTGGATTCAAACTTAAGCATACTTTTACGCAATGATAACTTCTTAAAAGAATGGCGATCAACAGCAATGACACCTTTATATCCACCATACCGAATTTGAAATGCTGAAGGAATACGATTCTCATCTAATTTTAGCTTTTCTGCAAGTTGCCTTGCAAAAGACTGTGAAATTTTTCCAATACCATCTGAGAAACAATAGTCTATACCATCAGAGGTGATTTCAATATCTGGAATTAAATCCACATCTTGAGGGGCCATTTCAAAAGTTTGCCTAGAAGAACTGAACAACTGACCCATTCTTGCTGCACATTTGGAAACACTGCGGATGCTATTGAAGCTTCCCATCCATTCTCTGATATCTGCTGCTTTCACTTTATCATTAGAAGCAAATAACCAAACAGAATTTGACCGCAGTTGACTAGCAGAGAAGGCAAGAAACTCAAATCTTTTTGATCCAATTAGAATCCCATCTCGAAGAATATTCAATACCCGCTTATATATTTCAGTTCTAAGAGGCCTTGAGAACATTCCCTTTTTCAAAGTGATTGAGATTGCATTGTTTGGAAGCTTACTCCAATCCTCTTCAACAAATGTAATCCTCATGAAGTCTGAAGCATATGCCGCAAAATGCTTTACCACATGATTTGAGGTTTCAAGCTCAGGACCAAGGCAATAAATCTTTGACGGGGTAATCAAGGCTCGATGACAACTCATTATGTTACTATCCGCCAACCTTTTCTGTTGTGATGGGAGAACACTTTTTTTCTTTATACTAAGCACATGTAATTGAGTCCTCACATATTTTAGAGGCTCATAACAAGTGGAATTCATCTTGTGCAATTTTTGAAAAATCACAGCCTTAGTTTCTGCATCCAAGCTTGCCAACAAGTCAATCAATTCATCATTCACTGAAGCAAGACTAATTTTCTGGGTATGAACAAGAGAATTCAATTGGAAAAGACCCTCATAAGGTAATTTGGAATCCAAACGACACTTAACAAGCGGAACTGTTTCAGTTGGAGAACAGAATTTTTCTCCATCTTCCAGACTTAGATCCTTCAAATTCTCTCTGTAGAGTGGGAAACTACGAAAAACATCAGAATCAAATGATTCTTCCACAATTTCCCAAAAAAATGAGGTAGAGTGCCCAATAGACTTTAAAGTTGAGAAATCAGTGGTGCGCACCCACATAAACTCAAAATTCTCCTTACAAAATCGATACCTATCATCCTTAAACTTGGCAGCTACATTTGGCCCCACCATTTTCTGATATATCCTTGGCCCATATCTCAGCTAAGAAGAATAACAAAACATAAAGGGAAATCAGCTCTAGTTAACAATGGCAAATACAATAAATCAATAACAGAATGAAAGGAAAAATAGAAATTATCATCCTAAAAACCCAAAAATCACTTAAATTGAAATAAAAATAAGGTGGAAGACTAGAAGAGTAACACACATAAACCCAATTTAGATTAAACAACTTATAACTTGACCGCTTATCAGATAAGTGTGTATGTATAGGCTATTTCTATAAACAAAAGATAAAATAAAGTCAATATATGTTTTCATATAAACTATAAGCTATCATGTAGAGCTTAGGAAAATAATCTGAAAACAGTTTGTAGACATGTCGTAAGTGTTAAATGGGCTTAGATATCATCCCAAAATGTTAGCTCAAAGGATGAGGGTGCCCAAACACATTTATACATCCGACAGCCTGAAAACCTGAGCAATTTGGAACTCCAATACAACTTCAACAATAAGTTGTGATCATAACTAGCACAAACAGTGTTATAAGTGATTATGTAGATAAGATAAATTGAAATAATTCAATTCAAACAATCTCACAAATTTTTATACCAATAAGCTAAAAATAAGTCAATCCAAACATGTCCTAACACAGAAACAAATAATGTACCTTCAAGAGAAGGGCATTGGGTTTAGAACCTTCATCAGAACAATACCCATCACACTCCAAAATATTTTCAAAAGGAATTTCAAGCTTAAAACACTGATCAGCATGAGTGACCCAGAAATCAAGTCTCTGCCTTTCAGGCATAACCCAACCTCGAACACCTTCCCATGATTGAAGCACACTCATGCAATCAGGACCGATGGGAAAACCAGCATAAAGGGCACCATTGTTGATGCGGTTACGAGGAAGAGCAGGCCTAGGAATGATGTCATCGGAGGAAGCGTCGAGACAGAGGAAATGGGAGCTGAGGAGAAGTTTCTTGTTCTCGGCGAGAGTTAGGGCTTTTGACTTGGCTTCCAATGTCTCGAACTGGATACGGCCAACGCCGCGAGATTTCCAGTTGGTGTAGTCGCTGAAGATTTCGAGAGCGAAGACGGAGGAATGGCCAACGGTGGTTTCGAGGTATCGGAGAAGGTCGTTGGCGGTGGCGGTATGGGGTATGTTGGTGACGCGAACGGTGGGTGTTTCGGAAGAAGGAATCACCATGGTGGTTAGGGCAGTGAGAGTGTGTTTGTACTTTGAGTCCTACTGTTTTTGTCTTAATCCTTAATGAATTAAGGTATAGTCTTGTTCATTTCAACAATAAATCTCCTCACATTTTAGTTGATTCATTTTTTTGTTTGAAAGAATTTTATCTGAATCAATGATCACATTTAATTTAATGATGAATATAAATTGTGTATGGTACCAAATTTGTCTTTCTTATCCATCATAGACTTTACTTTGTATTAAAAACAACATTATTTTAAGATCTATTTGTAAAAAAAAAAAACCATTTATCTTAATCTTAATAAATATAAATTCATGGTTAAGATGATTGAAACCCTAGTTAATAATCTAAAATTGAAATTAAATCATAAATTATGTCTTGAAAAGATAAGATTTTAAATTTCTAAAATATTGAATGCACAATTTTCAATAAAATATTTCTATCTTTGGTTTCTTAACTTGTGCTTTAAGAGCACAAGTTAACATTTCCCTTAAAATATAAAGCAATAAACTCTAACCCAAAAAAAAAAAATTAACCTAATGTACTCAAAAAAATTGTCCACCAATTTCATATGCATGCATGCGGTTATATCTTGCATATTAAATTTTGGATAACAGAAAATAAAACTTGGTACTTGGTGTTCAAGTGTAATCACTATATTGTATCTCCAACGTGCATTAACATTTCTATCTTAGTTAAATGTATGAAGTGTTTCCAACTACACCTATTTTCCATGTGCATTGGAACTTTACATTCTTCTCTCTCATCTCTCAACATCTCATTCCCTTTTTATCATCCTCATTTTAGTAGATATGTTAGTTTTTTTTATTTATTAATATTTCTATTTCATTTTAATTTGTGATGTAAAACCATTGCAAAATGCAAATTTCAAAATAAAAGAATTCTTTACTTCCTCAATGTAGTGTTAACATTTCTAAATTATTAGATGATATTTGTTGTTTCCCTAAGATACAAACTATATGTTTGACTTTGTCTAAATATCTTTATGTTTACTAATATTGACAAAAGTTAGGGTTGAGCACATTCAGGTTTGGTCAGATTCAGTTCTGAAAACGACCATCCTAAGAAAACCGTAAAGGGTATCATTAAGCCTATCTTTGGCCGTGTGACTCAACAGATAGCTCAGGTGGCGGGTTAGGCAGACGACGGGTTCACCAGACAGGTTGAATCGGTTGTTTCATTCAATCTTTCACCTAGAGATGGAGAGAAGGAAAGGATGAAACTGGATGAGATGGTAATGAATAAGGTACTCTTCAAAAGATGATGCTGGAAACAAATACATAATTCATTAAGAACTTGAGGAGGAAGAAGAAAAGATTGAGAGAGAGAGAGTAAGAGTTTGTTGTATTTTATAAGAGATTGAGAGAGAGTAAGAGATTGTAGTAATTGTTTTAGCCTTTTCTTGTCTTCAATTGATGTTGAATGGATGGAACAAGACAACAATTAAAAAGGATACAATACATGAAAATATGGGATAAAGGTGTCTTGCAGCAATGGGGCATCTGAGTTTATAAATAACTTTTACTCAATATATCTATTAGTCTAGGTTATGTAGATGTCTCGGGTGGGTATGGGTAGTACTGGATTTGATTTTCCAGAACTGATTATGACCAGATTTGAGTTTGGGTAGTACGTGATAGAACAATCGGTTTCAATTGGTTTCAAATATGAGTTTGTGGGGTGGGCCGACTGCTAAGTTTATGGAGGGTTTTTTCACATTTTCCTCTAGTTGCACTGCCTCCGCTTCCGCTGCTCCCGGTCTTAACTGTTAAGTAGTTCACTTCTTATCTCTCGAAAAATGTAAGATGAATATATTTATACTTTTGTTTTTTTTTTTACTAACTTGGGATTTTGATACCGACATGTTCTTAGTTTCTTTATTTTTGGTCTAATTATACTTCTGATCCTTCTAATTTATAATTGTGTGATTTTGAACCCCTAATTTCAATTAAGTGTTTGTTTGGTTTGGTGTCTGCCACTCCCAAACACACATTTTCTTTCCCAAACACGAGTTTGGCTGTTAGTTATGTTTTGACAAATTGAAACGTGAATCTACAGATCGTACGAAAAGTCCTTAAACGCGAGTCTGATTAAAGCTCCAAATCAAAGCTTATGCGTTTGTGAAACGCGAGTCCACACTATTAACTTTTCAATGACAAATATAGTTACCAATATACCCATGTTTTCTTCTCCAATTTCCTACGAATAAACATCTTTCTTCTTCTTCTTCTTCTTCCTTAAAAAGAACATCTTTCTTCGTCTTTATTTTTGCAAATCTATCCTAATTTTTTCAGATTTGCAGATGAAACGGAGAGAAGCGGGCAAAAAAAACATAATAATATAACTTAAAACAAAGAAAAGGAATTGAAAGACTGCAGGTTTGTTCTTAATTGATGAGTGATGGGGAAATGGTAGAATGAGAGAAAAATAGTGAGATGTGAAAGAAGAAAGGCTACAAGAGCTAGAGTAACGAGAGGTGGAGAAAAAGATGGAAATGGGTTGAAGTGTAATGAAGCTTATGAAGAAATAGTAGAAGGGAGACGTGAGGGAGTATTAAAAATAACTCAATTGATCAATTTTTAAATTAAAAAAAACATAAATTTTCTTTTAAAAAAAACTCTTATAAACTAATATTATTTTGAAATAAATTTGTGAACCAATAAAAATCCATTTATGATTTTAGATAAGTTCGAATAATTATTTTATGTAAGAATGAGATATTTAGTTTTAATTAAAAGGATAATTTAGTTATTACACATTCAAAATCAATTTTGATTCAAACTATTCAAACAACACCAACTCATAAGAATCACTTTTAAACAAGTGTATCCAAACATAAATCAATTCGCATCAAACTCGCTTTTAACCAAAATCAATTCCTTCAAACACAATTCTATGAAAATTAATTTTCACCGTCGCCAAACCAAACAAACACACGTGATTTTGACCCCCTAGATGAATTTATAATTGAATAAATGAGATAACATTTTATTTTTGGTAGTAAAAGAGGGCTTACGCCCAAAAACGAAAAAACACTAACGAGTTACACGAATATTTCTAGGCATGCACGCGCCAGAAATATCATCAAAAAGGAGACTTAAGATCCCACTAGGAGGAGTCTCCATAACATGAATGTTAAAAGAGTCCAAAGAGAAGTTAAAATTAGCCATCCAATCAGCACTTCTATTTTCCTCTCACCAGGTATGATTGAAATGCACCTGCCAATTCAACTTTAAAAGGTCTTGTATGCGGCGTATCAAGGTGGGTGGTTTCCCGTATATTTTAACTTTCCTTGTGATCATGTCAACCAAAGTTTTTTAGTCACTTTCCACTTGAAGATTGTGGAAACCTTGTCTCCAAGCAAGCTGCATTCCCAAGTACATTCCCCACATTTCAGCACAGAGAGCGTCACAGGTTCCAATTTTTTGCGAGTAGCCTTTAATTCATCTGCCATCGGAGTTTCGAAAGAGTCCATCACTACCAGCAAGACCTAACGAATCTTTGTATGCTCCACAACAGTTAAGTTTAACCCACCCCTCCTCAGGTATTTTCCAACCAACAAAAATAGTGTCACATTGGCGAACATCAAGAGGATGTTGGAGCGGTTGCTCACTATTATCGTAGGAGTAAATGGGGTGTTGGAGCTTCTCTCATATGCTCTGGATGTGACAAAGATGATGAAACCATTATTCATGTGTTAAGGGATTGCCCACTAGCAACCCAAATATGGATAAGGTTAGTTCCTTCAAATCAAATCTCTAATTTCTTTTTCTTCTTTTAATTGCAGGGACTGGATCTTCAAGAATATCAACCATCAATTGTATGGTATTCAAAATAAAAATTGGAGCACAATTTTTATGGTGGCTTGTTGGCAGATATGGATATGGAGGAACAAAACTATTTTTGAGGATGAATTTCAACGTCTAACTAACCACATTTACATGATTCTCAAGATGGTTGAAGATATAGACAAATACACCCAACATTTTTTTAATTTGTCACAAACATTGCATTTTTATTTAACAAAAATTGATATATTAAAGAAAAAGATGCATATGGAAGAATTAATATATCAATTTTCGTTAAACAAAAATGTTATATCAACATAATTTAGTCAAAATTTGGTCAAAATATATGTAAGTCTATGAAATTAAAAAGAGAGTATACTAAGGGGTTCAAAATCACTTAGTTGAAAAACTACGGAGTCGAAATCGCTCAATTGAAACTATGGTCTAAAAATACAATTAAACAAATTTACAATGATCGATTTATAACAATATCACCTTCCTAGTACAATATATGCTAGCATGATGCATTGCAACTCAAATGTTGAGTTGAAATTAAAGCCAAAGTAAAAGAACCAAACATAAATCTAAGTACTTAT
>Ga0315913_1011364_pt1 | contig 10079 bp, 8 predicted proteins | sample MpolsnodulesMG_FD_207736 | JGI IMG/M metagenome (GOLD analysis project Ga0315913, IMG submission 207736) | Medicago polymorpha root nodule microbial communities from Los Angeles, California, United States - small nodules | ecosystem: Host-associated > Plants > Roots > Nodule | place: USA...
GGCTTGACTGCAATACTGATGTAGACCAAGAAGATCCATAAACTACTGGTACTGAAAAAGGCATTGAATAAGGTGCAAGCTTTAATGATTCATTTTTTCGTTTTGTGACAGTTATCTCATAATTTGTTCATGATCCATCAACTAGGTTCAGGATTAGGTGCAATATCCACCAAATATAGGTGAAAGCTTTGTTTTAATCATGCAAAACAAAAGGAGTGGTGGCAGAAAAGTGGAGGGGACTTCAAATGTGACGCTACAGGTTTGTTCTTAATAGTACTGTGCACTATGATTTTCTCTCAACATCCAAGATGCTTTCTTTCCTCTATTGTATGATTCAGAATAAGAGGCGTTCCATTTTGTTTGTAAATAAAATAGGATTTTTAATTTTTCACATAAATTTTATGGTATTTTGTTTGTTTATTCATTATTCAGATTGCTTTTTAGTTGTGTAGATATATTGTCTTCCCTACCTGATCAATATGGGGTTGCTAAAGTTTCTAAATATCTCATCCTTTTAAAATGGAATTTAAATATACCATAGAAAAGGTCTCTAAATGGGATTTGTCTAATTTTATTTGCATAATTAGATTATTCATTAGCAACCCCAAATTGTATGATTATTTTTGCTTAGTTTTCTTTAGGCATTGTGATGGTTACCGATTTGATCAGAAGTAGGATAAAAGTATGATTTTTTTTTTGTTTTCTGTACCTTCTACGGTGCACTAATTTCCTCCATTCTACATTTTACAGGTGAAACAATAATTTTGATACTCTCTGGATTATCTACAGCTCAGAGGATACTTTTGGGGGTTCTAATTTCTCTAAATATATAACAGGTAATAATGTTTAATTTGTCTGCTACTTTTATACAATTGAGCTTATTTTGAAGTTTTAATGTTTCTAACTTCTCAAAATATATTCTTCAAAAAAAAAAAACTTCTCTAAATATATGATAGGTAATCATGCTTAAGTTAATTTTTTACATTCATTTGCTTTTGTATTTCCTGCTAAGGTTTTTGCAGAATCACTATGAGACACTGCATTTGTTGTTGTCAGTGAGGCATTGCTACTTTTTCATTCACCATGAAGAGTAAATGGAGTCCTTTTTTAGTCTTGATCCACTTAAAAGACTAAATTGGTGGACAAACATGATTATATTTGCATGTGATTCACCTGTGCTTAAAAATTTTATGTCAATGCCTTTGCATATGAGGATTTTACTTAGTTGGAATAATTTTTAGGTCATTTCTATTTCATTATGTATATTGGTTTATGTTCTTCCTATATTGATCACTCTTTTTACAAAAACATATGTTAAATGGATGTAATATACTCCACACTTTGTAATTATAAGTTTCCTTTGAGAAAAAAATTGTGTTCCTACATGTAAGTTCCTATGGGAGTTATTTTTGTTTTGAAAGGATAGATAAATGTGAGTTGTATATATTATTTATATGTTAAATAGATGTAATATACTTCACATTTTGTAATTATAAGTTCCCTTTGAATCCCTGAAGAAAAAAAAAAGTGTCCTTTTTAAAAAATGCATTCTTCAATACAAGTCCTTATGTGAGTTGACTTTATTTCTTTCTAAACTAAGACCTTATTAAGTCTAAATCTTAAATTAACATTTTTGTAAACAACCAATTTTACCATGTTAATGGTTAGAATCTAAAAATCACATTTTTAATCGAGTCTTTAATTCTGTGTGTGTGTGTGTGTGTGTTTTTTTATATATATAAAACACTATAGATATTTTGATTTCCATAATCTCAAATATTTTTTATCTCCCTTAAATTATTTCGTGTTTACGGGTTAAATCTATAATGTGAAATACTTTATTCTTATATATTATAGTTCATATGACCCGTGCATCGCACGGGTCGATGGTCTAATTTTCTTAATTTTTCCGGTTGATGATTGAGTGGGGGTGTAAGGGTCATGTTAATCCGAAATTTGGTTGATAGGTAGGTAAAGTAATTGTTCCACCTAAATATCAAACACAACTCTTTCAAATAATTCGTCATTTGGTAGAGCTCGTTAACCATCTGAATCCAATCGCTTGATTTTCTTCTTTTATTGCCTCCCGTTGGGGTAAACATGAAAGGGGTCCATCTTTTGCTTCAATCCTCAACCAAGAGTGAAGGATTCCCAATTCGCACTCATGACTCAACATCATAACTTTATGATATTAGACTCGTATACATATATCTCTTACTTTTTTTTTGAAGAAGCATATATCTTTTACTTATAAATGTTAACCCGTCTCGCTATACTTAACCTAATTTTAACCTAATTTTTCCCTCCACACTTTTGCATTTAATGTTTATCTAAAGTAAAATAAAATTATGTTCCTAATTATATGCTATTTTTTTGGAAAGGAATAACCATTAACCCGTCTCGCTATATCTCTTACTTATAAATGTTAACCCGTCTCGCTATACTTAACCTAATTTTTCTCTCCTTATAATTGACAACCCGTCTCGCTATACTTAACATAATTTTAACCTAATTTTCTCTCCACACTTTTGCATTTAATGTTTATTTAAAGTAAAATAAAATTATGTTCCTAATTAGATGCTATTTTTTTGGAAAGGAATAACCGTTAACCTGTCTCGCTATATCTCTTACTTATCCTTATTTATTAATTTTATTAGGTCTGTAGCAATTTAACTTAATATTTTTCCTCTAATTTGCTGTATTAGGTTAGCAATAATTTAACCTAACAAATTTCATCTAAAAAAATGCATCGCACCAATTTCATTCCTATCATGTTGCCTTTTTTTTTGACAATATTTTGTACACTTATTTAATACTAAAAAAATGCATCGCACCAATTTCATTCATATCCTGTTGCCTTTTTTTTACAATATTTTGTACACTTATTTAATACTAAAAAAATGCATCGCACCAATTTCATTCCTATCCTGTTGCCTTTTTTTTGACAATATTTTGTTCACTTATTTAATACATTTACAAACAGAATACCCTAATTTCCATGCACCATGGAAGAACATGTTAAGAAGAATTTTATCGCAATATTATATCTCTAATAATCTCATTGATGTTTATTAATAGACTCATGTATCTGACGAGTCAAAGATCAATTATCAGTATCAGTTATAGTCGATACGACCCGCGCAAAACCACGGGTCAAAAGTCTAGTGTTGATGAATTTAACTACAAATAGTAGAAGTAGCAATACCCTTCTCTATACCACGCCAACAAATTATAGAGTATAGCGTAAGGTAAGTGCTTGATGTGCGGTGTAGATGAGTATTATAAATTCTGAAATATTAGTTGGTCAAAACACACCCTACCAACAAATAATAAATAAATCTTTCAGAAAAAAACAAATAATAAATAAATAAAATAACCGATTAATTTTGGCTAGTTTTGTTCTTCTTTTTTCCTTGTCCCATATCTCCTTTTATTTATATTTTATACTTTTTCAGAAGAAATTTAGAGGGAGGGGATGATGCCTAATTTCAAGGCAATCTTTTCACTACTAGACCAGACATTTAGAGCTTATTTATATTTTATATTGAAAGCTATCACATTTATAAGAAAGTATATATATAGTTGGTATGTCATTGCCTCAATCATGATATCATTCATTTTCGTTTGGACTGTGGCATAGTTAAAAATATTTATTATATATTTAGCATAGTGTGTCATTTTCAGATATGTTAATTAACTTCTTTCTTTCTTTTGTAATGCCAAATTAAATTTCATAAAATAGAGCAAGGTTGGATTTGTACTAATTATTTTTATTAACGTTGTCTTATCTACCAAGAGATAAAATTGGATTAAACAACCTAAGATCATTGGGCAAGGCTCCTCTCATCTTTTAGAGAGTAAATGCGTAATAACATACAAATAAATGATTTGTACAAATAAATTATTGATATTAGACAAGTCAAATTCATCAACCTTCCCTCAAACTCTCATCTTATTGTACGGAAGCTACAAAGTTGGGGGCATTTGACCTTACCTAGTGCAACCCACTCGAAAATACATTTTGATACAATTAAGTGGAACAACCTTAATCAATCCTATGAAACCAAACACTACTTACATGCATAATTCAACGAACTCATAGAGAAACGGCGGTTTAAGTCCCTGTAGGACCTCTTTTTTTGAAAAATATATTATTAATACCATAGAAAATATAAAAAAGGAGGGTACCGAGCGTGGAATCAACGACCTTTGGGAGTTTGCGAGCTTGACTATCTATTGTGACACCGATGTAATACATGAAATAATATGATACTTATAGGAAAGTTGGGGGGTGCAGTGGCATATGTGGGTCTCAAAGCATATCCTCCACTGTGTACGTAAGGATAGGTAAGAAGTTGTGCATACTCTTTGTTTTATAAAAATCTAAGCAATCCTCTCAAAAATAAAACTATCCACGTTATTTTTTTGTGTCCGGGATTTCAAACCTCGAACCTTACATATATTATGCATTGACCTTAGTCCTTACCAACTGAGTTAAATACACGGGAACAAATTATCCATATTATTATTACATCCACATCCACCGAGAGTTTTTATTAATTGAAATTGATTAAATCTTATTTACAATCTACTATGTCACGAGGTATATCAACCAATTTTGCTTTGATTCGTGTCAAAATTTATTTTTAATCCTTAAATAAATAGGCTATTAATGATTTTTCAGAAGAAAAAAAACGCAACAAAAATATTATTCAAATAATTATTAGAACATCACTTTTTCCTAAAAAAATAACATCTCAGTTTGCAAATGATACCAAAATCTCAGAACAACCCTAGCATAATTTAAATCTCTGGCATGGAATAGAGTTGTAAAATAACAAGACAACAACGGAACATGAGTGCAGCAACCTCAAGACAAAATGATTCTATTCTTGCATCAAATACAGTTACACTTATATTGTACAAATCTTGAAAAGCGTGCACAAAAAATTCTTCACTATTTTGTCAATGTTTTGAATATGATAAATAAATCACTAGAAACGTGTGCACTGCTTTACAACTTGTATTGAAAATTTGGGATATAACTACCATGCAGAAAAATCTTTAAATTCACCATTGACAACTGTTTTTCTCTTCTTTCCCACAACGGCAGTACCAGTGTTGACAGCAGCAGGTTCAGCCGGCGGAGCATTCCTAGCTTTCAAGTATTTGCCAACACCACCGCCAACACCTGTACCTCCAGATTCAGATGTTCCAGCTCCAGGATTACTATACCATGAGCCAACCTTGTCCTGAAATGCAAGCCAAAAAAATTCAAAGGATTAGTTCACAAAAACCTTGTAAAAGTGAGAGAGAAAAATATAAACAATGAGTAATCTCAAATATTATGGAACAAACATTTTCTTCATCATTTGCATTCTTATCTTTGGCATTAGCTTGCTCTTCTTCCTCATCTGGCTCGGTGTAAGGATTGACAAAAGTTGTGACACCTGTTATCTTGATTTCCTCCTGCAAGCCAAAGAATATATAAGCATGTAATCCATTGTTTGTGTTGAAAGCATGGCACACTTGACCATTGTTAATGGATCATTCACGACCACTGTTAATGGATCATTCACAAGAGTCAAATGTCCCAGCAAGCATTGTTATTAGATATCAACTATTCAAATCACAAGAAAAAATGTGACCATTTAAAAAATAAGCTCTTAAGTAATGACAAGACACAAGTATTCTACTGTACTCGAGATGTTCCAAAACCTCAATGTTCACAAATGACAGTGCAAACTGTTGTAATCCTAAGGGCTGTACAGGGATATGCAGTACCCATAATGAAAATTTAATGAGTGAAACCCAAGGTCCAAACTAGCTAGACAGATGCAAAGGTAAAGCATATCCATGCAAAAGATAACAGTATGTATGATGGCAGAAGAATCTACTTTTTTTCTAAATCAGGTCTAAATTTTTGGATCATATGTTTGTAAATATAGTTTGAAAAGAATAAAACCAGAAAAAAGAGAGGGTGGGGGGTCAGTCTATTGCATCACCAGTGAAATTACTTTACGACTCACCAGAGGTCGGTCACTGTCATCAACAGGAACCTTTTCCATTGTTGCTAGTGTAGTCAATCCACCAACCACGCCTCCAAAAACTGTATGTTTGAAGTTTAAATGATTTGCAGATTTGTACAATATGAAAAACTGGGAACCATTAGTATGTGGGCCACTGTTTGCCATGCTAACCACACCCCTTCCAGAGTGGACTAATTTGGAGTTAAGTTCATCCTTAAAAGGCTTTCCCCAAATTGATTCACCGCCTCTACCAGTACCAGTAGGATCACCACCTTGTATCATAAAATTCCTGCATAAAATGGACTATAAGACTTGATGAATGTCACTCTTGAATTACTCCAGGGAGAAAGACACAAAGGTGGTCAAATACCTAATGCTTCTATGAAAAGCAACTCCGTTATAATATCCACGTTCACAAAGCGTGATGAAGTTCTCGCATGCCCGGGGTGCTATATCGCAGTGTAGCTCAATGTTCAAATCACCGTGTGTTGTATGCAGTTGTACATATCCCTTCTTCTTTGGATTCTTCTCAACTTTCACATATTCATAATCATTTTTTGTAACCGGATCATATGATGTAGAAGTAAAAGACCGAGAAGCAGCACCAGTAGTGTAACGACTTTTAACCTGAAATTGAGAACTTCATTAATACATAAAATAGTTATTACTGTCCCTTTCTTCATACAATTTTTAAAAAGGATCATACATAATTTGATTATGCATGAGAGGTATGACAATGTAGGTCAAAAAGAAGTATCTAGGAAGCTCACCATCTTTGCATTCACCGGTGCCCTGTCACCAGCCACGTGCATAGCTATTCTGGCAGCAGTTTTATCACTTGATGAGGCTTTAGCAGCAGCCGCACTTCTTCCATGTACTGCGGCAGATGCAGCATCTACAATACTGAGTGCCTGAGGAGCTCCATCGGTCGATTTGGAATCTTCTTTAACTTGTGACCGTGCAGCTAAGATGGCAGCAAGTGCAGCGGCCCTTTCTTTTTGTGCCTTTCCACCACCTCCCCCATGCAATGCAGTTTCCTTTCCTTGCTCAGTTCCAAGCTCTTTAAGCATTTGTTTGATATCCCCCGACATGTTTATATTATAGGCTGGATCTGAACTCATTTTCTGTAGTTCTGAGTAAAGAAAACAGATTTTAAAGCTAATAAAAATAACAACAAAAGCAGCAATATCAAGATCAGCAAGAGATCAGTAGCTCAGAAAATATGGATGAGCTGCGGGATGTATCATACCTTCATCATCAATTTTCAAATTTTGTTTAACATGATCAAAATCCAGAAGAACCTTCTGGTCAAGTGCATTAGGATTCTGCAAAGCACACATAAACAAACATCAACATGGTATTAAGACAGTGAAAGATAAAGGGATATGCAGAAAATGTTCTCAATCAAGGCCAACTGACCTGAATTGTTATAAGGTCATCCCTAGTAAATGCCTCGTCGGTGAGGAGCTCCTTCCAATTTTTTGTCTTGATGTTTAACTCTTTAACAGCCTATTTCCCACAAACTTGCATACATAAAAAATGCCATCTACAAATTAAATTAGCAGTGTTAACACTAAGGATCCTGGAAAAACAAACCTCATAGCAGAAGACATTTCCAGTAGTTTTGACTGCCACAATGTGTGTAAATTCAGTGAAAACTTTGTTTAGCACTGGACAGTGATATTCTCCTGCAGAGTAACAAAGAAAGGCTATTCAATACAAAGCAGCCAGCAAACTAAATGAGTATATGACAAGCATCTACCAGAATCATAAATGCATCCCATCCACACCTTATCCTCAAATAACATAAACAAATCGTATGTAACATGAGAAATTTTAGTTTAAACAATAACACAACTTCGCAAGAATAATACCGATGTAATCTCAAAGAACAAAACAAATGTGCTTATGCTTAGTTGACCAGTTTCGGAGAATATCTCAGCAAGTCTAACTAGCTACAGAATTCATCGACTATTGACAATAGTTTAATTTGGACTTTTGAGAAACAGTTACATATATTGGCATTGCATGAAAAATGCGCCATCTAGCAAATTTGAAGTTTCCTTCAACAAAAAAAAAACGGAAATTTGAAGTTTTTCTGTTATTTATTTGGTATAGAGTCGGATAAGACCATATACAAACCTCTGTTGTCAATGCGGAAATGCGGCACGGCCAACCCAAAAATTGGCGCGGTGCGGGAGCAGGGTGCGTAGCGGACACTATTTTGGTGGTGTGGCCACTAGTAAATTTAATGCTAAATACCATACCATTCAAAAAGAAATACTAAAATACCTTAAAACATTACTCAAAATTTCATGAAGTATTCATAATATGTAATAAAAGGGATAGCAAAATCGAAAATCGCTAATAACAATTATATACAACTAGTACTAGTTATTGTTTCACTATTGATAGGTCCGCTTTGACCGCATTCCACTTCTGCCACGTGCTGGCGCAGCCTGGCGCAGTGGTCCTGATTTTTCCGCTATAGTGGCCGGCGCGGCCGCTTTTGACAACAGAGATACAAACCCTCCCTCAAGAGCGTTAACGGTGTTGCATTCCCAACGCTAGACATGTGAACTGGAGACCAATAGTTGAGCTAAAAGAGAATCGCGTCATTTTGTTTCTTTCGTGTTAGTTTGCAAGAATTCAGGATCTCAGTTTTGCAGAAATAATTAATAAGTTCTTGAAATCAAATTTTAGTGTAGTAAAACTTCCAATTTTTTGTCGGGTAGAGCAGTATTAGAATCCTAGGAAGTTCTCCCAAACATGCCGCTTAAATTAACTTTTGTTGATGGTTATAGATTTAGGGTAGAAAGTGGGACCCGAAACAAATCCCAGACTTGGGCTATAGTCAGCACCATTATAGTGGGTACAGAATCTTAATTCTCCCCCATACTAGACTACAATAGTACAACGTACACTTCAAAATATTTAATTCAATCCTTTAATCTTCTGAAACTGGTGAATCTCAATCACCAATTTCATTATATAACAGATGCGTTGCACACCATGCTGATTCTCAGAGAGACATCTCTATTCAGTATTAAAGCTTGAAAAACAGAAAGGGTCAAAACCTATGTATCATCCTTCATTGCAATCAAAGTAACTAGAAAAGTGGCTTCAACTTTCTTCCTTATTATCTGAGTCTATGACAAATTGTTTCTCTCCTAAAGACCCTCACTTTCTAATCCACCAAAGCCAAAGAAAACAAATGTGTTACCCCATTTGACAAAGCTTATGCGGTCTTTTTGAGTGTACACCCGTTAAAAATGTGAACACATATTTGCATGATAAGGGGTAGAAAACTCAAACGAATGCAAAATTTACTACACTCTTCAACAATAATAACAATCAAAGAATTTCACTAGTAGGTGAGGTCAGCCGCATAAAGCAAACAACACCATAATATCCTATTATGATCAACGTCTTCCATGTGATAAAATTCACCACACTTTTCCATGTATTAAACTCAATGCTGTAAAAAGGTGGTACCGAGGTAGTATGATGTGCTGCATTTTTGACAAAATACCATGTGATGGCTATCGCCTGACAGTTCTCACACGGACGCTTGAGGTGACGTCTAATTTCACAGCAGGCTTAACAGGTCAGCGGCCAAGTGGAAATAGTCGCTAAATAAAATTTTGAAAAAAAAAAGAGGAAACACTTAAAAAACTCTAATGAGTAATGATGACCTATGAAATGCCAACAAAAATCGGCACATCTTTGCTCTCACTCTCACACGTCATTTCAGACCACTCCCATTTCCATGTCTCCGATCATAGATAAAAGGTTCAAGCTCAGTTGCTCCCACATTCAACCATCTCATTCGCATGGATCGTAACTGGCAAACAGCTTATCTTCAGAAATTGCATATCCCTGATTATTTACCCAGTATCTTAGCCATTTCCCTTTCTTCATTTACCTCTTTTTTGGGTCTCAATCCCTGTCCTGTATTCTGTTTTTTTACTCTCGGTCAATCTGTATTTCCTTCTCTGTTTTGTCATATTTATTTACTCCCTCCGTTCCTTTTTAATTGTCACTTTTGAG
>Ga0315913_1011371_pt1 | contig 10075 bp, 11 predicted proteins | sample MpolsnodulesMG_FD_207736 | JGI IMG/M metagenome (GOLD analysis project Ga0315913, IMG submission 207736) | Medicago polymorpha root nodule microbial communities from Los Angeles, California, United States - small nodules | ecosystem: Host-associated > Plants > Roots > Nodule | place: USA...
CACCATTCACGCGCTCACTTTTTCATTCTTTCAGTCAACGCTGGATAATTTGATAGGAATGAATACGAATCATGCTTATTAGTTATTTTTAGTATTAATTTAGTGTTTATTTGACTGATAAGATCTTTGAATTTGTATTGGATTGGATTATATGATATGATATTATGTGTGTATTTGTTAATTGACGAGTTCAATTCAGAATGCGAAAACTAAATTTGTAAGCAGTAGTTGTTAATTGTGGATCACAAAAATTTAGCAGATTGTTCAAATTTTGCTATGCTACTATGCTATAGTATAGTGTCACCGCCGTAGCTGCTATTTGATGTTAGAAGTTGAACGTATTGTTTATAGATTGTTGAGAGAACTCTGAGAGCACTTTGTGCCTGATCTTTGATTTGTGAGTTCTCAAATGATTACAGTGTGCATCGATCCTATTTATAGATCTAACTACCTGTAACTAACTCCTAGAATTACTCCATCCGGTCACTGTTATAAGCAAAGATTCTTTTTTCAGATTCATTCAACAACGGATGTATATGGATTGTATTATAAACCAGATACGTAAATTATTCAATGAACCTGAAAAGAGAATATTTGTTTATAATAGTGAGCGGAGGGAGTATATGCAACTGTAACTAAGTCTAGTTAGTTACATAGAAGTGTACCTAGGTGTAGTCTGCCATATTTACATTGTACTCTGATATTTGACAACACTTTGTACTAAATAACGTATCACAGAACAATAGTAATTTGTTATATAGCGATGTTGTAGCTGCTATTTGACAACACATTGTACTAAATACTAATAGCATCAGCGTATCACAGAACAATAGTGATTTGTTCAAACTCCACTACGCTATAGACTTACTATATCCGCTATTTGAGAACACAATTCTCAAGTACTTGTAATCTAACCTGACTGATAAGAGCTGATATGATATTTAGGTGTAGATTGATATTCTTTTTTTAGATAATCAGCGTAGATTGATGTAACCCCGTACCCTGATATGATGATAATTTTTCTTCACCATTTTTTGTATTTTGAAATGCAGTGGCAGATCCTCAAAGTTTGTTTGAAGAGAAAGAAGCGGCAACAGAAAAGTTAGCAATTAGTGATTATGAACTGCGTTTGGCCCAAGAAGACATCTCAAAACTCAAGAGTGAATTGCAGAAGAAGACAGAAAACAGTAATGAACAAAGTAGTAATTATTATTTTTAAATTCTTAGGACATTTTGACCTTTGTATCTTTTATATTTATGTGATATCTATTAGGCCTTCAATGTCATACAGTTTTGACATAATTATACAGAATTATGCTGATGATGAATGATATGTTCGGCTCTTTTCCTTTACCCTTAGCTAGAAGAATAGATACTATTAGATAGGAAAGAGGTAACAGGAGAGATGATTAGGTGTTATGTCATCCATCAAAACACAAACAGAGATGAAGAAAAACAAAAAGATAAAAACTCTACAAGGAAACTATCCAAGGATAAAACAGAAAAGGGAAACACGACGACTTCCCCATGGATAATCTTATACTAAAAAAAACAGCAACTCCTTTTCCTTAAACAAAGTAGCAACTTCCTTGCTTCAAACAACCTACTTAAAAATTCAAATTCCTGCAGGCCTTCCATAATTTTAAATATTGTTAACCTTAACATTTTGTTGTTTGAAAATCCCTTTCAATCCTTGTAAGTTAGCATCTAAGTCAATAGTCTAGAGTCTAGACACCCTACCTGAACGTTTATAATATTTTCACTTAAAACTATCCAGAAGTTGGCCTCCGTTAATCCTGGGCTAAAAGATTTGTTGAAAATGATCCTTCACTCATTGTAAAGCAATTTGGCTTTATGCTCTGCATTTTTCTCTTATGAAATTTTTTCTTGTGTATATAAAAAATAATGACTTAGAATACTTGGGATGTTCTCCAGTTGTCATTGCTTTATGGAATACTTCCTTTTGAATGCAGCTACACAGTTAAGTGGAGATGTTTCAGTGAATGATGGGCAACAAATTCAACAGAAAAAGAATACTTCCTTCACCGATTTGGGTCCGTTAAAGGATACTGAACGTCAAGATCTGAATTGTGCTGTAAAGGAATATTTACTTATAGCTGGTTACCGTCTTACTGCAATGACATTTTATGAAGAGGTTAGTATTCTGTGTAGCCTATTTTTCTGTGATTTTCTGATTTTATTTCTCTTTTGTATTTTATTTTTTTGGCTGGGCGGGGGGTGTGTGGGGGCAGCGCTGGGGTAAACTTGTGATTTTTGAGAAAGTAACAGTTCAATTTTAAGATGTAATTTTCCATGTATCTCTTTTAGTCTGAATTATTTTGTCCATTACCTGTTTCAATAAGCAATTAGAAAACACTGGCAGTGGCTGTACACTGTAGTACCTTCTTGTACTTTATTCGGATGGATTAGGAACCACTCAAAAATAAAGTCATGCTATGGAATGTAGGGATGATTTTATGCTATTTTACTTTTTTATTTTCTATTCTAGGAGGGATAATGGGGTCTTGGGTTGTCAGATGATGTTGCATTGGCACTGTTGAGTTGAGATATGTAAGGTGCAGTAGGTTTTGGGCTAGTACCTTTGATTTTGAGGCACCTTAATGTCACCCCTTCTCCTACTTAGTCATTGAAGTATATGAAAATTTGTCTTGTTATTAGTCCCTGTTATTAATATGCTAGAGACTAATGTAACGAGTTTTCATGTACTTAAGGGACTGACATGATTGATTTTCATATACTCTAGGGATTACTTATTATTTTTGTATACTTTTATTAAGTGGGGAGTAGAGACTCCCGTGACATCATATATCAAAAGATGACCAAAAGGAGAAAGGGCTTGCACATGAATTACAAAAGAGACTAAGAGAGCAAGACATAAGGGACTGAGTTGATGGTTTATCATTTAATAAGGAAATCATTGACAGTCGAGATACAATCTGACAGATCTGTTTTTTTGTTTTCCGTGTGTAAAACAATCATAAATGATTTCAAAGTCAATATTTAACATTATTTTTTCCCTTCCGATTCGGTGCTTAATTTTAGTGATTTGTTATTATTCACTAAAACTATTCTTGTAGGTTACAGACCAGAACTTGGACATTTGGCACAACACACCTGCATCTGTACCTGATGCCTTGCGGCATTATTATTATCAATATCTTTCATCAACTTCGGAGGCGGCTGAGGTGATTTCTTCAATATATAAGCAAGTTGTTCATTGTGTGCCACCTAGCATACTAGATTGTACCCCCAGAAATTGTTCTGACAAATTGGCCTCTAATTTCTTTCCACCACTCGACTGCTTCTGCTTACCATTTTGTGGGTTTTATGTCTTTCATTTAACATTCATATATTTTATATGTACTTTTTTCTTCTGGTATTGTTACTTTTTTTTTCTTAAGTTTTTTGTTTGAGTGTTTGCATGCATATTAGTCCATGGGCTTGTCTACTCAGGTTAGGAATAGTATGTTGGTTTGGCTTGCGTGTGCAAGCCTTAATCTTATATAAATGTTAGAATTGGGAGACACAAGCTAAGCCATCCCATCCCATCTTCTCTCATTATATGGTATCCTAATCCTAAAACCAATTTTCCAGATATCTCACTAATATCCTTAATGGCTCGTCATATCTGACTCTTCATTCTTCTTCTGAGGCACCTATAGTTTGTCTATTCTTGATGTGTTCTACTATTATGCTTGATGAAATGTGCAAACCTATTGGAATTTGGACCCCCTTCATTTCAATCTGAGCTATTATGTTGTTTAGTGCTTTCCCCAAGCTTCTGTTGTAATTTTCAGTTTATATCTGCTTTCCAATTTTAAGGGTTTCTCGATTCTCATCCTCATTGTTATAATATAAGGAAATACCTTATAATTTCTCTGACATTAGATTGGAGCATTGCAGTTTATTTCCTATGATCAGTTATAATCTTAGAGTATCTCAAAGGATTAATTTTTTTTACTTGATTGTTATGATTGTTTCATGATTTCTCTATTTATTTAGGATCGAACCTATGTATCTTAGTCTTTTGTATCAAGTTTGTATAAAGCTATTATCAATAATATTCTAACGTTTATAATTCATCGCAATTTTTTTATCTATAATCTATAACTTCAACACTCATATTTCAGATGTTCATTTTCCTAATAAAACCATTTCTACATAAATTGAAGTAGCTGTACTTTTTCATATGCAATTAAGTTTATTTAATAAGTGAATTTTTTTTATATATATTTCAGATGCATTTGTTATTTTGAACTCACTGTTAATCGTTCTTCTAATTTTTTTGGATAAATTCAAGTTAATCATATGATATTCTGTTCACGTTACTATTTCTACTGAAATTCGCATGAAAATACAGGAAAAATTTTCTTTACTTCAAGAGAATGAAAAATTGCTGAAATCGAATAAGAAGCTTAATCAAGAAAAGGAAACCTTATTGAAGAACAAAGATTTGGCTGATGCTCAAATTGGAACCTTAACTAAATCTTTGGAGGCAATGCAGAAAGATATTAGAGACAAAGAGAACCAGGTAGTTTATTTTTAGTTTAAATGATTCTGTAAAACAGCATTTGAATTTACAAAATTGTGATATACCAGTTGCAACTTTCAGGTGCTAGTTTTAAAACAATCCTTGGAGCACCAAAGGAAAGAGCTCAATGATTGCAGAGCTGAGATCACTTCACTGAAAATGCATATTGAAGGTTCTTTCTCAGGAAATAATCTGGCTGGCAAGGAAGTTAATAATGTTCAGTCTCAATCTTTAGAGAAGTACGAGGAAGAAATTAAGAAATTGCAGGTGGAAATTGAATCCCTGAAGGAAAAGAATGCAAGAGCTCATGAACCTGGAAATTTTGTCGGTTCTGAAATGGAAAATTTACAGACAGATGATAAAGTTATTGAGATTCATGAAGACCAAGGTACAATCTCAAATCCTGGTGATGCGGTGGTTGGTGCTGTACACAATGAAGATGCTCAATCATCAGCTGTTCAACCTTTGAATGAGAATGCAAATAACCATGAAGATACCTTGCTCAAATTAGTTAATCCTGCAAATAAAAACAGTGCTTTCGAAAATATAAAAAATGACTCCGAACAAAATGTTGTTCAACAAGAAGTGGACACTGGATTACATGAAAAATCAGACATTGTAAGTGACAAATTAATTATACGAGAACACAGCAAGTTAGTAATATTCTTGGCTTCTGATATCTGTAGACATTATTGCTTGTTGGTTTCATATGATATGATTTACTTTTTTGAAAATTTTGTTGAGACTGAACAATTGGGAGTTGTTTTGGTCAAGGCTTGATTTAGTGTTAGAAATGGTGAACTGGAAGTACTGTTCCTGGTTTTCATTACCTGTTATGTAGCACTTTTAAAAAATAGAGATGAAAAATCTCTACCCTTTTCATCTGAAAAAAAATAATATGTACAGTTGAGATGGCTAAATGTTGTCTAAATTGGTTTGTCTTTGTCCATATGATTTAACTGTGATATCTTGTTCTTATATATGTTCATATTTTGACAGGGATTAGGAACAGTTCAGATACTTGCAGATGCTTTGCCTAAAATCGTTCCTTATGTCTTGATCAATCATCGTGAGGTGTGCTTTTCTATAAATATGTTTCATTTGTTCTCTGTCCCATGAATGGTGCATAACTTTGTTTGTTTGTAGGAGCTCCTTCCTCTAATAATGTGTGCTATCGAGCGCCACCCAGACAGCAGCACTCGAGATTCTTTGACCCACACATTGTTTAATTTAATCAAACGTCCAGATGAGCAGCAGAGACGAATAATAATGGATGTATGTTATGCTGTTTTCTTTATTTCTTCTTGTGAACGTTTGAATACAATTTAAATTTACCTGTCATCTTTTCAGGCATGTGTCAGCCTTGCAAAGAATGTCGGAGAGATGAGAACAGAAACAGAACTGCTTCCACAGTGCTGGGAACAAGTATATTTGTGCTTCACATTTCAACTTGCTTTTTACCTTTATAAAACTCGGACCAGGTTTTCAGTTTGTTGGTTTTGTGATTATTAGATCAGTCACATGTACGAGGAGCGTAGGTTGCTTGTGGCTCAGTCATGTGGAGAGCTTGCAGAATTCGTACGGCCTGAGATTCGCGATTCTCTTATTTTATCTATTGTACAGCAACTAATAGAAGACTCTGCCAGTGTTGTTCGAGAGGGTGCAGCTCGAAATCTAGCTATGCTGCTTCCACTTTTCCCAAACGTGGATAAATATTTCAAGGTCAGCCTCACTATATTTGCTTCGAGGCAATCATGGAGAAGGTTTCTGACTTGAGACTTTGCTACAATGTAAGCTATAGAACAGGCTAACAAAACATGGTCTAGGGAATGGAACCTTTTACCTTACCATAATATGATAACTTTCAAATAAAAATAATAATGAAAATTAAGATTTGCTCCAATTATTTTTTTCACCTCTAATTGCTAGGTGGAGGAGCTGATGTTCCAATTAGTATGTGACCCGACTGGAGTGGTGGTGGAAACTGCTCTCAATGAATTGGTTCCTGCAGTTATAGAGTGGGGAAACAATTTAGATCATGTTTTGAGAGTTTTACTTTCTCATATTTTAAACTCAGCTCTGGTATTTGTTTTTCTCTGTACTCTCCCTTTCGGACTTACAGTTTCATTATTTATTGAAATTATTTTTCTGAGTGGGATTTTTTGCATCAATCCGCAGCGTTGTCCGCCTCTTTCTGGGGTTGAAGGGTCTATAGAGTCACATCTCCGTGTATTGGGTGAAAGAGAGCGCTGGAACGTAGATGTTTTGTTGAAAATGCTGATGAAATTGCTCCCTTTCGTGCACAAAAAAGCATTTGACACATGCCCCTTCTTGTCCACCACAGAAACTACACCAACTGTGTTATCTATCCCATTGCTTGAATTGTATGCTAGGTAAGCTTAGCAAGAACAGCTGATTTTGAATAATGCAATTGGGATATTTAGAAGAGTCAATGTTGTAATGCAACATCACATCCTTCCTCCTGAGTCTTGTTGATTCATGTTGTAATAATGTGTGTGCATTCATGCATTTTGCATTGACTAAAAGACAAACCATGCATGACCACTCCATCAAAGCTGCTGCTGATCTTTAATGGTTTTGATTTTACTAGGGGACAAGTTGAATGGGCTACATTTGAGTGGATGCATGTTGAGTGTTTTGCAAATTTGATACAGCTGGCCAGCTTGTTGCCACAGAAAGAAGATAATTTACGGAGCCGAGTTTCGAAGGTCGCTTGTCTTCCCTTTACCGTTTTCAAAAATTTTGTATGCCTTCTAACCAAAGTTTTTTCTGACTTTTTGCTGATATAACCTATGTAAATGCAGTTTCTGTTATCCGTTTCTGAATGTTTTGGGGAGTCCTACGTGACATGCATAATGCTGCCAGTATTTTTAATTGCAGTAGGGGATGATGCAGATTTGACTTTTTTTCCTACTGCCATTCATTCAAGAATTAAAGGTAACATTTTTTCCCCTGTGATTTGTTTACATAATTGCTTCATATCTGACCTTTCACTTGTAGGTTTGAGGCCAAGATCTGCCATGGCCAACAGGCTTTCTACAATGTGTGTCTTACCGCTTCTATTGGCTGGTGTTTTGAGTGCTCCTGGAAAACATGAACAGTTAGCAGGATATTTAAGGAAGCTGCTACTAGAAGATAACTCCATGGAAATTCGATCAACTAAGCACACTCCTGAGATTATTAATGCTATCCGCTTCATTTGGTCAGATTATCACCACAAACATTTTTTAAATTCAACATAATTTTGTCCAATATTCATTATGAGCTTTCTTTATAATGCAGCACATATGAAGAAAATCATGGCATGGTATTTAATATATTATGGGAAATGGTGGTCAGCTCTAACATGAGCATGAAAATAACTGCCGCCCAGCTGCTGAAAGTTATTGTAAGAGTGCTGTTTTCTTAGTTTCTAGATGCATCTCATACAAATGCCTAAACTAAGACAGCTTGCTAATTATTAGGTTCCATATATTGATGCAAAGGCTGCTTCAACTCATGTTTTGCCTGCTCTAGTTACTCTTGGATCTGATCAAAACCTGAATGTAAAGTATGCCAGCATAGATGCATTTGGTGCAGTGGCTCAGCACTTCAAGAATGAGATGGTAACTGCTACTAGTATTTCTCCCTGCTTTTTGTTGAAGTTACGATGTTAATGCCGATTTTCATTTCAAATTCCTGATCTTATCTTCCAGATTGTTGACAAGATACGTGTTCAAATGGACGCTTTTCTTGAAGATGGTTCCCATGAAGCTACTATTGCTGTTATTCGTGCGTTGGTGATTGCCGTGCCACATACAATAGAAAGACTTAGAGATTATATCCTTAACCTTATTTCTGGAAAAAATGTTTGGAGAAGTAATTGATGTCCTGACATTTTTTTGTCCATTTTTTAGTCATTTGCATGTTATGTTGGCTTTCAAGGTCTCTGAAATAGTGTTTTTGTTTCTTTAACTTCACATACATCTTTTGTCCAAGATTTTCCAACTTACAGCAATGCCAAATGTGGCAAAAGATTTAATGCGTCGACGAGAGAGAGCTGATGCATTCTGTGAGGCAATCCGTGCTCTGGATGCTACAGGTTTGCTCATTTAAAAATTATATTAATCTGGTGTGTTCAAATTCTTTTGAGCTATTTCTATATTGTTTAAGTCAAGGTTTGATTGATAGCATTAATACTTCGAACTTGTAAATGATAACTGTCAACGTCCTATGTCCTGTTGTCATAGGATTCAAATTTTTTATTGATGTAGCTATGTAATCTGCACATGGGGCTACCTGTTTGGTAGTTTTTCCGTATCCCAATTGGTACCTGTAATGTATAGATCACTTTAGCGGAATGTGTTGTGCTTAATCTAATTAGTTGAATTACAAACCACGCTTTTTCATTTGTTGAAGTCACTTCCCTTTTCTTAATAGAAAATATTATTCGATAGGATGGTTATGTTACTAAGAAATCATAAGGCATCCTCCACAAAGTAAACGTTATAACTTTTTATCCATTTTCTATCCTTTTTGGATCATTGTTAATCAAAATCCGCATATGTCCTCTTCTTCGTTCCCATGATGCCAATCATTTGTAATTTCAAATTTCAATTTTATTTTTATGCACCACCAGTATTCTAGAGTCTACCATTGCAACATTGTAAAAGTATTTTTAATTTCATGGAGACTCTATGTTACTGATTCATGAAATTTCCTTCTTCCCTCAAGTATTTTTTATTTCGTTTCTTCATTGTAGATCTTCCTGCAAATAGTGTTCGGGACTTCTTCCTCCCTGCTATACAGAACCTCTTGAAAGACTTGGATGCACTGGATCCAGCTCACAAAGAAGCCCTTGAAATTATTATGAAGGAAAGATCGGGAGGAACTTTTGAGACTATTAGCAAGGTAATGGGTGCCCATCTTGGGCTTCCATCATCAGTTAGCAACTTCTTTGGTGAGGGTGGGTTGCTCGGAAAGAAAGAAGCCACTGAGCCACCAGCAGAGGCAGCTGTCTCCCCCAAGGCTGCCACTCCACCAGCAGAGGACACTAGATTCAGACGCATCATGCTGGGAAATTTCAGTGATATGCTTCGTGGTAAAGCAAAAGCCCAAGAGGATGGTCAGAACCAATAAAATGCATTTACCCATAGCAATTTTGTGCTTAAGCTGTTTCCTCAGGTGGATGTCACTGTTTACCATATGTACAGCAAGCAAAATACTAATTGGATTTCTTTTAGTGTTGTTTTTGAGATAGAAATAGAATATGAAAATAAAGTTAAATAGGTCATTGCAGTTTTTGTTGTGTTTTTGGTGACTGTGATCGAGAAACTCTTCTACAGATACAACTACAAATGATAAATATTTAGACACACTCACATAGAATGCAAAAATTAAAAGAGAATAAAACTAAATGATGTTGATTGATGTGATTAAATTATTTGTTTAAAATTTTTCCATTTGATGTGAGTGTGTCCAAATATTTATCATTTGTGCTTGTCTCCATAGAAGAGTTTCTCG
>Ga0315913_1011372_pt1 | contig 10074 bp, 5 predicted proteins | sample MpolsnodulesMG_FD_207736 | JGI IMG/M metagenome (GOLD analysis project Ga0315913, IMG submission 207736) | Medicago polymorpha root nodule microbial communities from Los Angeles, California, United States - small nodules | ecosystem: Host-associated > Plants > Roots > Nodule | place: USA...
TGTGAAGAGAATAAAGTCACTTATAATATTATGGTTGGTCAATATCACATTACATTTTTTAAGATAATAATTTGCTTATACTAGCATGCATCAATTTTGACATATTTAAAATTATCACTGTCAAAAGGATTTAAATTATTAACAACAAATTGATCCAAATAGTAAAAAAGTTGGACCTCAAGTGGTCATGGGTTCATATTCTTTACGGATATTACTCACCACTAACGGGTGCAAAAACTTTGTATATATAACATAAAGGGTTTTGCTAAAGATGTTTTTTTAGCAACTCATATTTTAAAGTGTAATTATCCACTTTTTAGTTATAACTTGTTAAAAGACATCTTCATAAAAATTAGTGGGTGTCTTTTAACAAATGCATATAGGAGTTGTTAGAAGACACCTTTTAGTTTTTGTGAATGTGTCTTTTAGCAACTCACACCTCAAATATAATTATCTATTTTTTAGTTATAACTTCCTGAAAGACACTTTCATAAAAATTAGTGAGTGTCTTTTAGAAAAAGCAAAGCTCAAAACAATAAATAGAATTTAAACTATGTATCACATAAAGTTAGATTATCTTTTTTTTGATGTAATAAAGTTAGATTATCTAAAAGTTCATGTTTGATATCAAAATAGAATTAATCTTAGTTCGTTAATATAAAATAGATCTTTAAGCTAGTAGAAAAAAGTTTTGTTGATCTCTCTAAAAGGCTGTATCATTCCTCCTCAACCAATCATCAATCCACTCAAGAAACAAAGGCTAAAAACAAGTCTATGCTAGATAATAGATCAAACTTGGTCTTTGCAATATTTTTAAACAAATTAGGCTTATTTATGACCTGTTTTATGTAAAACTTAAGTCGATCCAATCTATTCTGAGTGTTTCTTTTGTTTTATTTTATAGTATTATTACTACTGTATTGGTGGTGAATGACCTTGAGCTTGAAGTGTTGTGTTGACTATTCATTCATACCTTAACTTTGGTGGGCTCCTTCCATAGTGGGGGTAATAGACTGATAATGGATTGGACATAACTGTGGAATGGGACCACACAGCCACGAGACAGCAGTGCTACACGACAACAACCCGAGCCCACCATGAGATGGTTGGACACGTGAAGTGAGTATGGGCTTGGGCCCACTTTGTAGCCCATTTGATCATGACAGCGCGTGATACAAAACAATCGACATCTTTTTCGCGTTTCCGTGTTGCGTTGCGTCGCATAAAGAAGATAAACAACACCAATGCAGCAATGCTATCCATATCAGTTTTTCTGTTTTCTTAAATCAGATAATATTTAGACAGTTTGGTTGTTTTGATGCTTATAATTGAATGAGACACAATTGCAACTAGTTTATCAACAAACATTTGCATCTTCCATGGGCCAAATGTTTGCTATAAAAATCGTTTCTGTCTTTAGATTTATGAAGGGTATAATTATTTAGGTTAAATATATTTTAGTTTCTATAAAATTCACTACTTTTTATCTTTAGTCTTAACATAAATTTTATCAAATCTTCACTGATCTTAACGATGACTAATCTTCATTAGAAAATTTATTGGACATATAAAGTGAGTTGGACGTGTACTTGTCTCTCGGCCGAATTTTTTCGGTAAACAAATGTCGTGTATCGAACTTTGATCACTTGGTTAAGAAGTTCAATAGTTTACACAAGTGAGTTGAACTCACTTGTGTGGTAACTCAGTGTGGTGATCCCATAAGCTCCAATCACGACCCAACAATGTATCAGTGTCAAAGGTTGACTAAGGTGACTGGCTCCTTGTATAGAACATCTTCCTAACCATGGGTTCTCGGACGATAGTACAAGTGTAAAGTGAATGTTGTGGCAAGTGTAAAGTGATTTAGAGGCCCCATATTGCTTGGAAAAATGAAGGCCGACAACAGTGAGACGACTCATAAACTTGACGCCTTAAGGTTTTAGGTTAATATATTGTGTCTAAGTCACTTGTGTGGTTGCTCTAACTCCAATGTGTATGATCTCTCAAGATCCCGTCACGACCCAACGCTATTAGTTCAATATCATGATTCACCAAAATATTTTAAGACTCTCTTATAAGTTCCAACAGTGGTATCAAAGCTTGATTCAAGAAGTGAATAGTCTCACATTTGGAAGAGAGATTGTTGGATGTATCATGTATGACTTCGAAGACTCATAAAAGATGAAAATTTGATGTTGGGCTACATATATGCAAACATAACCATATATTTAATGCCTTAAGGTTTTTTTTTTAACGAAGATGCTCTTGGTGAGACATGTCAAAAAGAGAAAGTTGTTAAAACTTCTTTTAAACCTAAAAACATAGTTTCCATCTTGAGACCATTGGAACTTCTTAACATTGAACTATTTAAGTAAGTTAGTAGTGCCTCTGTCGAGGGAAAAAGTATGAACTAGTCATTGTTGATGAGTTAGATACACTTTTTTTATATTCACTACATTAACATAATTATCAATATTAAGAAAAATAAAAAGTGTAGAATATTTGTTATGTTGAGATTCAAGTTGAAAAACACAATTTTTCACCTCTTAATACTTAATGATTGCTCTCTAAAAAAACACACTTAATGATCACGAATTTTGTCAACATGCTCTTTAGAAAAAAAAAAACAAAAAAACAATACCAAACAAGATTTATAATAATGGTAAAACCTTCACCCTTGAATTGATTTAATTAGTTCAACGATTTTTTTTGAAAGAAAATCGACAGTTGAATAATGACTAATAGATAAAGAAAAAACATAAAAACTAGTTGAACTAACTCCGATAGAAATGAGAGTTTTCTAAAGGCTTTTAGCTTGGTTTGAGCTTAGCCCCTTTCTTTATGAAAAAAATAAATTAATTGATTTCAACTTGTTCACTTCAATTAGGTTTTGTAACAAAAATAAAAATAAAAAAATAAATTAGGTTTGAGTGACTACAATATAAAGGAAATAGAAATTGGGCGAATAGACTGATTTCTAATTCAATTAATTGAACCAGCTAATTGTGTATAATTTTTTAAAAATACTTTAAATTATTTTTAGGAAAAAGCTAATGAATGCTCTAAGACACTCTTTAAGAGTCTAATATTTTTTTTTGACAAATTTAAGAGTCTAATATAGTAAGCTAATAATCTTGAAACTTTGAATTTTGTATATCCAATGCATTTTAAATTGAAGTGTTTAACTTTGCAATGAATAATTTTTTAACCGAAAATCTTTAAAAAGTGCCCTTACCACAATCTTTAACAAAACAATTATTTTTATAGACCACTCAACTTTCTTAACCTAATCGCATGGTGGATAGATTGCCAGATATGGCATTTCTACTTTAAAAAATTTCATGATGGGGAGAAGGGAAAAAAATTTAAAACCCAAACACGATCATTGACCTTCTCCTTCCTAATTATGTGGCTCATTTAAAATACAAAATGATATGTGTACCTCTTTATTTTCATGCATTCAATTACCATATTGTTTTCTTTTTATCTTTCTCTTTCTATTATTCCAAACAAGTAAATATATCATTTTTAATGAAGTTTTAGTTTTGATTAAAATTAAAAGTATAAATATTTGTGACTTTAAAATTATAATGTATCATGTTTATTTTTTTCAATCACATCAACAATATAACATTATTACAGACAAGTTAGTTTAAAGATTACGTTAACAAGTTCTCTAAGTGCATTGTTTAAAGAATCTATTGTAAGAAATTGTCTGGAAATTATAAGTATGAGCCCTCCAGATATTTTCTAAGTACATTTTATACAACTTTTTATGCAACAGTTATGATTTTTGCCTGTTTAAACGATATCTTGAGGTCATGTTTATCCTAGTTTAAGAGTCTAGCAAAGAATGAGAAAGTTATTCCACAATTTCCAATGATATACTCCCTCTTTTTCTTTCTCATATTTATCCATACTGGTGGAATATAGTATAAAATAGATAAAATGATGGAAGAGAGGAAGTATATAATATAGTATACGCTGACAAAAACAAGTTGACTGGGAAAGTTAAATATATATACTTGACAAAAAAGAAAAACACGGATACAGATACAGCTGGGGAAAGAGATCCGTGATCCCATTAGAAAAAGACACTTTTCTTTTATCTCAAAGTAGAAATAGATTTTAATCAAACAGTGAAATATGATTCATTTTACAGTACAGATTCTAATTCTACACCAGATTAATACTATCAACCAAAAGTCCCGTAAAGTTTTCCTTTCTTTAAAAAAGCCCGTGCAATCTTCAATTCAAGTCCATGTCCATGCAAGCTTCTTCACCCCCTACACCATACAACCGCTCCAAATCTAACCAATTCACCACTTTTCATCCTATAATAATAATAATAATAATAATCAACATTATTAAAACAGTTGATCCAGTTGGTAAGAAGTCGATTGATAAAGACCTCATTAGTGAGCGACGTGTAAATATCTTTGTCTAGATGTATGCTCTGATCTTGATCTGAGGGACTTAACTTATCTCAACTTTTAATTAGCAATAAAAACAAAATAATCAACGGTTCCCACAGAATCATCATCACTAATCATTATCATTAGTATTATTCTAACACATTGAAACCATAGTATAGGAGATTCATACTCCTCTGTTATTCTTGTTTACTAAAACGTGGGAACGACGCCGTATGGACAGTCCATTAGCATAGATGAAGGAGCTGCGAGAGGATCAGCAGTGTTATAGAGACGGTCCACATCCGAGTCAATTTCGGTTCTTTTAGCGAACCGGCCTTTAATTCTAGGCCGGGTTTCTGCATAAGCTTTTCGTGAAGCGTAACGAATGGTCTTCTCGAATTTTCGGTTCTTCCTCTTCTCTCTGTACCTCATAACCCTCGCTTCACGATCCATTCCACATAATTGTGTTGCTCCTTGCACCCCTTGGTTACTATTCACACCCCCTGAAACCATCGATTCCGATCCAAAATTGTATGATATCTCTGACACGGTGTTTCCGTCTGGCACCACTCCTACGTCAAGTGAAGATGACGAAACCTGCTAATAACAAATCAAACCATTATTAATTAAGCTTAATTAATCAAATTATTAATTAATTACTGAATTGATTGATTAAACAATACTTACGCTATGGCTAATAGAATGTGAGGGATAGTTAAATGAAGATAGCTTCGATCTGCAAAAATCGATGTCAAAGCAACCTTCTGAGTTATGATTCATCATCGGCGCCGGAGTTGGTTTAGTTTGAACAGGAACAACGCTATCATTCATCGCGTTGCTGCAGTTATTGTTCTGGAAATTGTTTGAGTAATCAAAATCTAGAAACGGATCCATATCAGAGAAGAACATCTCTCTAGTTTTGATATCTTGAGTTTCATTGAGTTTGGATCCAAAATTAGGATTCGGAATAAGCCACGCAGCTGCTTCAGCATCATCTTGACCGTAACCGTCGTCTGTAGGAACAACGAAATTGAAAGACGCGGCTGCTGCAGCGGCGGCGGTGGAGGATTTGACGACGGATACAGCAGAGTCAAAGAAAGGTTCGACGGGAACACGTTCATGACGGCGAGCGAGTGGATTGGCGGAGTGGATGTCGGAATCGCACGTGACGCAGAGAGCAGCGGCGTCAGCTTTGCAGGTGACGGAAGCTGGTGCTTGTTCACAAACTTCACACATCCAAACGCGTTCGTGGCGGGAAGAGAGTTTGTTAGCAGAGTGAATGGTGGAATCACAGTTGATGCATAGAAACGCAGAATCAGAACGGCAAAAAAGCGCGGCGGGAGTAAGCTTGCAAGAATCACATAGCTTAGGTGGCACACTCCAGCCGCTTCGAAAACTCTTTAGTCCTCCCCCTCTTTCAATACCCATGTTATGTTATGTTAAGATTGCGATGAAATCGCTTATTTATTTTCGTTCCAAACGCGCTTCTTAGCTTAGCTTATTTGAAGAGTGGGAGGAGGATAATTTGATTACTTTGGGTGCGGTTTTTGTAATATGTATAGTCAAGTGACTGGTCATAGAGAGGAAATCTAGGTAATGACGAATGAAAAGGGGACACGTGGGTGAATATGAGCCATGTAAATGGTTCGCTCAAAACAACAAAGTATTAAAATATTAGATATGTATTGGGGAGTAGTAGTTGTCATCGTGTTTTGTCTGTGCCGACGTGGGACCTCCACGGATGTACATTAGATGCAATCAAGCTAAGCTATGCTTTTTTATTTTATAAGAGATGGGCATTAAACATAAAGGACCAACTTCATCTTTTTATCTTCAACTATCAAGTGAGTAAGATAAAAGGAGTAAAGAGGGGCAAATTTTTTGTTTTAGTGGACTGTTTGATCTCACTGAGTTGAGTTGCCAAAACTACAGTAGTCCACTACAATTAAATTTGGATCCTCTTTCTCTTCCTATTTTCATAAATTATATTTATTTATCCCTAAAATTTTGAGAGAAGCTCTCTCAAGAAAGAGGGATAAGAGAAAAAGAAGTTCAAGAGAGAGATATAAACAAATGGTGGAAGAAAGGTGAAGGTGAGAATGAGAGAAAGGAAATGATTTCACTCAAGTTATGTTAAAAATTCTTCACAGATATTAGGAAAAATGAGTCGCATATAAAGTGATTTGTGTTTGAATAGTTTTTTTTGCAAAAATTAGTTAAATTATAAATTTGTGTGATAAAATTAATTTTAGAATCAAAAATTATAAATAATAGCTTCAATTAAGTAGAATTGATTTTAGTTTCTAAAAAAAATATCAAGACATAATTTTATAGAGTTAAAATTATTTTAATACTTGAAAAGCACTTATAAGACATTTAAAAGTGAAACCAAACATCCTCATAGTATTTTGTTAGCAGTTGAGATCAAACTCTAACATTTTTAGCACTCCTTTTTTAACTCATCCACTCCTGTCATCAAACCATCAATTTTTATCCCTTAGCTTTAGCTACCTCATTTTTTTTTATTTGTATGAGTAAATGTATTTTATGTTTAGCTACTCCAATAAAATATATTTATCTACTCTAAATAAGTTCAAGTTATGAGAAAAAAGATACCGAAAAGATTACTACTTATGTAATAGATTTATTTTGTCTCATTTCCACACTTTTGGTATCTTAAACAACTATAAATCAACTTTTGCTAACAATGAAAATTGTACAGACCATAGCTTATTTTGCTTAAATTATTGTGAATATTTTTCTTATGAATTAACTTTAGTAGGTTCATTTAAAAATTGGCTTGGCACCGATCAAACCATCGTGCATATCTCCTCTCAATAATCAACATAAGTTTTGTTTTTGGTCAGAGCAAGGTCTCTCTTAAATGTAAAATGATGAGATTTGTTTTTTTTTATGAAGTGACAAAGATCACCTAAAATTTAAGTATATAGCAATAATGTCTTGAATTATAACTTAAATATCAAACTTAACAACATCAACACTGACAATTGAGTTAAGTCTTACGAAAAAAACAATAAAGAATGTTGTCAATTGTCGTTAAAGTTAAAGTGGATTTCTTTTGTACACAAAAAGTCTGATGCCTTTTTTCATATTGAAAGAAACAATATACTCCCTCCAGTTTCAAATGTAAGAAACTTTTCACTTTTTAAGTTCATTCAATAAATGATGTATGTGGTATATAATAAGGATCACATACATCATTTATTGAATAAATCTAAAAAATGAAAAGTTTCTTACATTTGATACCGGAGGGAGTATGTATTTAAAAAAAAACTAAAATATTTGAACCGACAAAATATCAAAATGGTTAAATTGAACGTCATGATTATTTAAATTCCGACTCCTCTATTTATATATCTTAATTCTTAAATCATTATTACTATTTTCTCTATCAAACGAAACAAATAATTGATATTTTCTTCACGTTACCTAATGAACATTTATTTCTATCAATCATAGACCTAAACATTGATCAGGAGACACGATTGAGAAGAGGCGACACGCTCAAGCTGGCACTCAGAGCTAACAACCAGCCCACATGGGATAAAACGAAACGCAACAGATATTATTATTCTCATAAATTAAAAGTTTGTTCTTCAATAACTAAAATCATTTATTTATTTACTCATTGCATGCTAAAAGTTTTTGTAAAATATATTAATTTTGTACGATATAAAAAACGTGTAAAAACTTGACAAAAAAAAAACGTGTAAAAATATGTGAAAATAGCATTTCTGAAAATGAAATATAAAAGGGATTTATGATATAAAATATCTAAATAATTTTTATTTATTTCTTAGGATATCATCACTCAATACGTAAACAGAAAAAAGGATATCATGCATCCACACCATCCTTAAGGATTTAGGATCTATCTATTTTTTATCTTAATTATTATAGTTTTTAAGAATTTTAAAGTCTATATTAAATAATTGAACTCACAAAATATCATATTATTGTATTAATTTTCTCAAATCTCTGATAATGAAAAAAATTGAAAGGATAAAAAATAGAGATGATCTTAACTCATCCATAAACATAAACATAAAGATTAATCACATTGAGGAGGATCTTAGACATAAAAACAAGGACCAAGAATAAAACATATATTTACGAGTTGTCTTCGCATGCACAAATGTTGTATATCATATAATCATTGATTCTGTCAAAAAAAAAAAAAAATATAATCATTGATCAAGTTTACATCAAATATTAAGAGGAAAGGTTGAAGAAAGAACCCTCAATCTGGTTCCTATATTCCAAGGTTGATACAACACTATTGATCTTGGTAAATAGTGTTCTATCATTTCCACTTCTAATTGATATCTTTGTGTGTTTTGGTATATTTATTTCTTGCTTTTACTTGTAACTTATCTTTTTTCCGGTTTTCAAATATTTTCTTTCAAAATGACGATGATTCACTTTAATAATTTGAGAAGTATCTCCGAAAATATCAAATAAAATGGAAATAAACATAGTACATTTGCATGTATTCTACACAAGAGGGAGTATTATTAACTAATTATAGGAAGAGACACATAGTAAATGTGAAATGGTGGGTGTCTCTATCAAATTAGATCGAGGGACCTATAAAGAAAAGTCAAATGATGCAAGGGGGATAGGAAATGATCTGCTTGGGATAGTGGGGACCGATAATTTTCATTGCCTTTTGGAGAGAAAAATTGAATGAGTGTGTAGCCATCTGGCCATGTTAGAATGTAAAATAGCACAGGTTTAGCATGGAATTTGAAGTTCACAGCTTAGATATAATCATATACATAAATGATATATAACTTATAACGTATATGTTTATAATATTAATGATAATAAATAGTTTAAATGTTTTTTTTTTTATCTTGCATGAAATTTTTGTATTTTTTTTCCTTTATTAATATATCACTTTTTCCTTTTAATCTTTATTATTTTATTTTAGTCTTATAAAATTTGTTGTTTAAATTTGATCCACATAATTTCTTCATGTTGGAAAACAGCACATTGAGCTTGATTTAGTGGTTTGGTTTAATAGAAAATGAAGAAAATAATGAGAGAAAAAAAAATAAAGAAGTATATATATAATGACATAAATATCCCTATTAATCTTGGATTATCACCCATTCGCAATGACCAAGATTTGAACTATTTATTTACGGTGGCTGACATAATAAATTCAGATGGTGTTGTAAGAATTATGTAATAAACAATCATTGGTATAAGTAAGAAATAAAATCTAGTGCTTAATCCGAGTAGCGTTTTTATGTTAAAACTACATCTAAAATCTTTTTTTTTTTGTCCTACTAACTAGTGCTCAAAGGATTTTTGTTAAGAAATTTATTAGTAGAAACTTTATTTTAAAAATATAAGTTTTTACTTTTGTTTTGGCAATAACTACACCACTTTTTAATGCAAAGTTACTAATTTTAACCAATGTTCCAAAAACACTCATTAACATTCTCTTTTTTTAACATGTTATTAGTATGAATTTTTCCACAATAAACAAAACCTAAATCGAACTTTTTTTTTGAGCAAAGGCAAGCTTAGGCCATTTCATTAAATATCAAAGAGTACAAATGAGGAGATACATCATAGAAAACATGGGGGCTAGGGTTGGATAAGGATGCTCTTGCTATGGAATGAGCAA
>Ga0315913_1011373_pt1 | contig 10073 bp, 3 predicted proteins | sample MpolsnodulesMG_FD_207736 | JGI IMG/M metagenome (GOLD analysis project Ga0315913, IMG submission 207736) | Medicago polymorpha root nodule microbial communities from Los Angeles, California, United States - small nodules | ecosystem: Host-associated > Plants > Roots > Nodule | place: USA...
GAGTGATGCTTGGTACTTTCAGACTAAAATATGTTAATGCTTAAGATGGTAGAGTTTTAATTGGGGTTGGAGATGAAGCAGAAAAAACACGAGGGAGAGGAATGAACAAAATGTACGTTTTTTTAATTTCATCCTTTGCAATTTTGCGTTTTTGGTTTTGGTCCCTCCTTTCTAGCCACTCATCATCTCTCTTGACACATAAGCAAGTTTTTTCCAACTCACACTTCGCCGCATGTGTTTCCGTCTGCCACCACAACGTTTTTGTAACAGGTGTTAACGGGAAGGACGAATTGCAAACGGTTAGTAGCTTACATGGATGTTTTTGAAACAAAAAAAGATATAGGGACGATTTGCAAAAACATGCGAAATTATAGGGATGTTTTACATATTTAAGCCATTAAAAAATACAAACCAATTCTTATTTGCCACTTGGCTTTTATTTTAAACTTTCTCAAAACTAATAAAAAAACACAAAACCAATCAAACGTCAATTTTTACCCCGAACTACGAGGTTTTGATCTCTCATGGATACGTAGACAAAGGACTTGTCCTTCCAAATCAACTAAAATCAATTTTCTTTTTCTTTTTTAGAACTCATCATTCTATTCTATTTTCTTTTCTTTTAAAGCGAGCAAGTTTATAGCACATTAATTAAATGAAACCAAGAGGTTCCCGTAAGATACTACAAACATAAATGGTGCTAATACTTTCCCTTTATGTAACTAACCCCCGAACCCTAAATCTTTTCAATATGGGGTAGTTTGAACTTTTTCTCCCTTTTCTAAAAAAAATTAAATGTTCAGTCGTGAAATAACCAGTGAGTCAAACGCTAATCAAATAGCATTGATCTCCGAAAAATGACGCGACAAAACTTAATTGCACTCCTTTATTTGGTTTAGTAGTCTTTATTTACTCAATATAACGTGTAAGCGGTTTGAACAAAATCGATAAATTCAAATATCAAAATAAATATAATCAAGAATTATGCGATCTTCTTTAAGTAGGATCAAAAACCGAATCAAGATGAAGGAAATCAAATTGGTTGGTTTGATTTTTGGTTTTTAATTTTTAAATTCAATGAATTGATGAACTGAAATCCTAATAACCTCAAACTTTACTACGCCTAACTTACAAAATCACATGGTAACTCATACTTAAGCTGCTTTGAAGGCCTTCCTTTTTCCACTAAGATTTGGTCCCACCCTTACACCAAACCATACTGATACATTTTTCACAATCTATATTACAATCATTCACATCAAACGATATATTATGGACTTATTAGTTTTAAAATTGTGATTTATAATTGGGTTTGTAGTTTTTCAATTTTTCACTAACATTGAGTCCCTCCTTCACACCAAATTGTTTAAAACTGCAACATACAAATAAAAAACAATGTATGGAATGTTGAATTTTTTTTAAAAAAATTAAGTGAATCACTCAACCAACCAGAATTACTATTTGGTACAGTTTGGTTTGATTCCACTTTTAAAAAATGCTGAAAAGTGAAAACCAAACTGAACTAATGTAGTTAGATCAGTTTAGACATTTTTTTGACTGGAAATCAAATTGTTACACCCCTACTCGATCACTCATAGTTATGTGAATGGGTTAACTTATTTGTATATAATAATAATAATTTAGATATCGGTTCCATAAATATTATGAATTGTTATTTTGCTATTAAGTGCAAAATCAAATTCAGAAAAATGTATAGATTTATTCTTATCTCTGTTTTTTTATTCCAAATATTCACTAATCAGATCCATATATTCTTTGTACCAAAAAAAAATCCATATCTTGACATAAAAAGAAAAAAAAGAAGATCCATATGATATACTCTATATCCCGCCAGAATTCTTCTAAAATTGGAAATCCACATATCCTAATCATTTGATGCTAACCCTTTTAAATCTATTCGATGCTGAAGTATCTTCTTTTGATTTTAAGTCGAGCAATATGCAAGTTTTCAAATGCTTTTAGAAAGAAAAAACAATGACGATGTCTATGTTTTTAATACTCCAAATAAGTTTCAAGCCAAAAAAATAATTATAAATAGGTATAACTAAAATTTCTGAACTTTTGTCAAAAAAACTAAAATTTCTGAACTAGTAACTGTGTATAACTATAAACATTCCTTCAATTTAAAAAAACTGTGTATAACATCTATCCGTAAAAATAAAAAATAATAACACATTTGAGATGTAGTTTAAAAAAAGTGCTCCCATAAACAAAAATATGTAGATTAAAAAACGTGATGTCGAATTCTTTTAAAAAAGTGCAGAAAAAGTATACAACATGTGAATTGTGATGGATGGAAAGAAGGAGCATCACGCCTCATGCAATCATGTACGAACAAACCAATTATCATAGACGATTTTAAATTAATTTGATTAAATGTGATTTTTTTTTAAAATTCAATGGATGAGGCCTACATTATCTGTTGATAAATTGGGGATGATTGATACTTAATGACAAGTAGGGTTTGATTCTTGAACGAATGAGATGTAGATCACGTGTTGAATAAAAAAGATGAAGAAGTTAGATGTTCTTGAAATGAAAATGGTAACTGATTGTAAAAAAATAAAAATATTGTTGTATTTTATTTATAAAAAAAAAAGGTTTTGGTTTGTAGTCAATGTTTACACATAAACTTTTAACCAATGGTTATCCTTATTCCTTTCAACAAAAAAAAGTAGTATCCTTGCTTTTATTTTTTATTTTTTTAGATAGTGGAATGAAAATAGTCATTAGAAATTCATACACATAAGTAAATAAGTCGAAGTTCAAACCTTAATCACAACGCATGACCTGTAGTAATTCTGTTATTTTTGCTAGTTAAATTAAGAGTTAGGACTTGTGAACAATAGTTATCCTTACAACCATCTTTATATTTTTTTTTTATAGAATCTTTATATATTTTTTTGTCAACCTAATCATCTTTATATATTCCTCTTATATTTTGAATATTTTATATCATCCTGTTGATAACGATGTAAAGATTAAAATAGGGGATATTTTACTATTTGTATGCTATTATTTGTTAATTTTGTAATGTACCATATTTGTAAAGATTAAAATAGGGGATATTTTACTATTTGTATGCCATTATTTGTTAATTTTGTAATGTACCATTTTTGATTTTGACTATATGTTATCTTGCTCCAAGTGATTAAAAAAAGTCTAATGACAATTACATATCTATTAAATTAACAGCAAGCCATTCAGATGAAAATTGTTGCATTCTAAAATCGTCTGTGTGAAAATTTTGCTGAAATTTAAAATACTATTTGTTGGAACATATTGTGTGAGTTAAAAAATCTTTCTTCATTTGATATTTAATGAATACAAATATGTTAAAGGTTAAGATACAAGATATGAAACGGGGAGTAGTAATGTAGAGAATCCTTTCATGTACCCTGGTGGTGCAGTCACTGCGAAGCAGACAATGAAATACTCACAAGAGAAAATATCTAGTCAATGATGATACCACCAATCACTGCATAACACATAATGTTATACGGACAGCGAAACAGTTAAATAACTGTTTTTCTTCCAACCTACTCACAATGGAGCCCTTAAATTACGACATGTGTAAAGCTAAAGACAAACAACACAACATATATCTCTCTCAAAGTTAGTGACCGAAATGTTATCATAGGCGGTTGAGGATGAAATGAAATAAAGGTGTGAGTGAAGATGATGTTTATTCCTCAAAAGAAATAAATTGTTTTTTTTTATTAAATAGATAGATGATAGACATAAATAAGATTGGTGGACCCATTTTTTAAATTATTTAGTAATCACACCAATATTTTATGTGTGTCTGCTATTTTTCATAAGCCAAATACTGCATTACTTTTTAAGAAATAGATTAGAAGATATTAACTAATAAAAATAACTTAGTCAAAAAAAAATATCAACTAAAAAGAAAGAGAAATTGTTTGGTTCTACCTACGTATTCAACTCATATTTTACATCTTTGAATACGTTTTTTTTACAAAATCTTTGAACATAGTTATTTGAGTTTATTTATGTGAGACTGTATAATTTTAAAAAAAGATTATAATGTATTTATATGTTGTTTTCAGCTTATTTCAATAAGTTCTTTTAAACAAGTTATGAAAACAATTTATAACATACACGAAAATAATTTAAATTTTATTTTCTCTTTTGTTATAGAAATAATGTATGCATAAATGCTAATTGTGATGAGCGTCTATGCTATAACATGAAAATTAAGTTATTTACCCAAACAAAACTTAAGTGTTTAAATTATGCCAGTTATTCTTTTTAAAAAAATAATTATGCTACTTATACAAATATATTGTAATATATAATTAGTTTTATAAGTGCTATTGAAAACTTAGATTTTCTCTTGAAAGTCGCGAGAACTCAATTTAATTAGTCCATGTTTGATTTCACTTTTGAATTAGACGGAATGAAATACAAATGTGTATGATAAATTCACATGCTTTCAGTGAAATAGATATTGTTTATCCAATTGATAGATTTTTTCCCTTACACTTGATTTCTTGTTTTAAAATTACAGTTAAATTTACATCTACACAAATGTACTAAAATATACATTATTTTATATATAAACTCAGTTTTAGTCTTGATCAATTTTTATCGAACACACATTTAGCTATAAAAAATTAGTGTAAATTATAAATCATTTGTATGCAACTGCGAAAATTAATCTTTTAAGTCTTGCAAATCTCAAATGGACGATAAACTTTTTTTTAATTCTTTAGCACTAGTATACACTCAAATGCATATTCAAATTTGAAGCCTTAGTTAAACTAATATTATCGATTTCATCTCATCTGAGCGCTCTTAAATGGTTAAAACTTTCATTTAATTTAACAACAATCAAAGATTGGTTTGGAAGCAAAGAAAGAACCGTGTGGGCTCCATTCAGCCAGCCACTGAAGAAAGTTCTACACATTTTGTCCAATTCTTTGCTTCTTCAATCAGGAAAGCTAAAAATAAAAAGTTGAAATTTAATTTCAAACCACTTTCAACTTCCTCATATATAAACCAAACCCCTCTCACAACACATATTTCATTTCTCACAAACAAACATCTCCCAAGGCTTTCACCACACAAGCAATAATCTCAGCTCTCAAAAAATCACCACATTCAACCATCAAATAATAGCATTGAAAATTCATTGGATTCTCATTCCGCTCGCTCTCTCCTCTTTCTTTTTATACAAAGATTTTCTTGAAATGGGTAGCTTTAAATTTAAGTGCTTTTTCATCTGATTCTCTTTTTAATTTGATCAGATTATAAGCTTTTTTTTAGAACAGCCCAGAATTAAAAATTTGGTCTTTCTTTTATATTTTGACCAAATCTTTATCTGGGTCATCAAATTACTTCATTTTGATTTCAATAGTTGAATCTTTTTAGTTTTTTACATATACCCATTTCAAAAAATCACTTATTTTTGTGCTTTTTGATTTTGTGACTGAGAGAGCGAGCGGAAGAAGGTAATGGCTGCAGCTAAGAACAGTGGTAAATTCAACAAAGATTTTGGTGATGAAACTCATAACAATCACAACAAGGTTACAAAGATTGGTGAAAGCCAAGTTAATTGGGAGATTGAAAAAGGAAAAAGTGTTGAATTAAGCTCTTCTCAAAGACATCATTGGAAGCCAGTTTTTGATGAAGCTTCTAACATGTCACATAATAGACCTTTCAAGAAAAGCAAAAGTCCTCAACGTGAAAATCAAAACCAAAATCAATTTCAACCTTTCTCTTTTCCTTCTTCAGCTTCTTCTTCTTCAAGGCATGTTTTTCCTTTTGCTTTTGATCATAATTCACAACAATTTCCTCAACAATTTGGTTCCAACAACAATTTACCTTTTCATCCTCAACAACCTCTTCAATCAACACAAAACCAACAACAACAAATGATATCTTTTGGGTCACAGTCACAACAACAGACCAATATTGTTCCATATCCACCAATGTTGTCTCAACAGCAACATCAACAACAGATTCTTCAATATTGGAGTGATGCATTGAATCTTAGTCCAAGAGGAAGAATGTTAATGATGATGAACAACAACAACAATAGGTATTTGGGGCAATATGGTAATAATAATAATGGACCAATGTTTAGGCCTCAAATTCAACCTATAAACACTACAAAACTCTACAGAGGAGTTAGACAAAGACATTGGGGAAAATGGGTTGCTGAAATTCGTCTACCTCGAAACAGAACTCGTCTTTGGTTAGGAACATTTGATACTGCAGAAGATGCTGCTTTAGCTTATGATCGCGAGGCGTTTAAGTTAAGAGGTGAGAATGCAAGGCTCAATTTTCCTGATCTTTTTCTCAACAAAGGAAAAGATAAAGAAAATGAAAATGAAAAAGAAGAAGAACCTTCATCACCGCCTCCAACAGAAACAACAATTTCAACTGTTACTTCTCCTTCAAGTAACACCGCGACAAAGCAGCCTGAACCTCCTCCGATGCAGACACTTCCAATGGAAGAGTCTAATGAGAATGACTCGGGAATTGGATCAAGTGACGCGACAGTGAGTGAAGGCGGAGAAGGAGTTTCAGTTTCGCAGTCTCAAGAATTGGTTTGGAGTGAAATGTCAGCATGGTTTAATGCTATTCCAGCTGCTTGGGGACCAGGTAGTCCTGTTTGGGATGATAATCTATTTTCGCAGTTGCAAAATCCTTTTTCCAATCTCAATCAACAATCAGAATTCAACGATTTCGATTCTCAGACGGAGTCAGGTTCTTCCATTAGGCCTTTCTTCTGGAATAATGATCAAAATTAAACTTGAAGTTTTCTTTTGTCCTTAATCGATGGTTGCTGATATTTTTACCAGACAACCTTTGAGTTTTTGGATAATTTTCTTAGCCTTTCAGCTTAAGGGTCATATACCTTATAGTCTTACCTTTCTTCATTTAACTTTATTTTTTCTTAACTCTCTTGTACTATTTAGTTGCTTTTTATTGATGTAGTATAGGTAGCTTAGGGAAGAAGGGAACAGTTTTGTGATTTCCTTCTTGATTCCATCCGTTATGAGCTATCTTTTTGAGCTTCAAGGATGGATTTCTATATATAATTATTACATAATTTGTAGTTTGTTCATTGTGAAGTTTGTTTGTACTGCTATATACATAATGCATGATGTATCATTTTCTAGTTTTTGTAGTTGTTGAATTAAATATATCGACTCGCAACATAAACTATGACATATTACTATTCCCTCTAGTCCTTTACATAAGAGACATTTGAGTCAATAAAAGTTGATATATCTTAGTCTAAATTCTAAACCAAATACGTCAACTTTTGTTGACTCAAATATTTCTTATAAAAAAGACGAGAAAATGTATTAGACTTTGATTATGTTTCTACCTTTCACTTTTTTATTGTTTTGTCTAACTAACATGTTAATTGGATGTGCAAGTACGAGCAATCAAAGTTATATATATTTTTATATTAAAGAAAAGAAGGAATTAGATATTTATAGGAGTATATGGCTTCCAATATATAAGTCAAATTAATAAATATGATAGTGGTAGTCCCTAACCTAATAAGCCTTTTCACGGTCATCACCGTCTTTGGGTAGCACTATAGTTCCAATATAAGTTTGACAACACAATGATTTTTATGTGTATGTTTGGGTTTGGATTGATAGGGGGGATTGTCAAAATAATGAACAAGTGATTTTAATAAAAATTATATATACACTCAGATTTTAAGAAAGTTACGTTGTCATTTTGATTTTGTCGAATTCACCGTATATCCAAAACATACTACTCCCTCCATATCACAATGAGTGGTTTAATTTGACTATGTGCATTATTTTGATAATAGTGTGACTTCATTTTGCTAAAAAAAATGATAAGTTAGCATAACTTTACTTGATTTAACAGGGAGGGTTGATAAATTAGAAGATTGTTTTGTAGCTATTTTGCTTTACTTTTTGGCTCACGATGAGTGAAAGGTCAACTTTAAAGTACCACACATATAAATGAGTTGCTAATGGCACGTTAAGTGGCGCGGCTTTGGTTTTGGTCGGATGATGATTTTTGACTGGTCTTATGCTTATTGCACACACCCTTTTTTTCTTTTTCTTTTTTAATTGATTTCTTTTTATTAGGGTTTTTTAAGGAATTGTTGTACACTTCATGTACTTGTACCAAAACGAAATAAAATCATATGCACAACTTTCTCCACAAATAATTGTGAAAGTCTCGTTGTTGTAATGAGTTATTTAACTCGTAGGGCTATGGTTTCAACTCACTCGATGTGAGAATCTCTTTGTGGGTGATATACAAGTATTTTTGTCAGTGTGTTTTAGGCCTACGATACACATACTCTAAGATTATAAGACAACACCACTAGATTAACTCAAGTGGATTAACTATATTTAATGTTATTATTTTAAAAGTTTAATTTATATACAAGCGTCCTTGTAACAAAAGTTTACACATACTTCTAAAGATGTGTTGTCGCATCATTTACATGACTTGTCATACAACACTAACTAATTGATGTAACAACATATTATTATATATATAAAACTCTGTTATTGTTATTGTGGGCGTATACAAATTAAACTCTTATTTTACAATACCAAAGCCTATACGGTTTTTCTCCCCCTCTTCGTGACAAATGAGACACACAATAAGGACAAAAATTAACACAGCATTTCCGGTTTCCGCATTAACTAGTGCAACTAATATTTTATTTTCAAATAATTAATAATTATAGTGGGCATATAGGTGGGCCCAACCACCGGCCCATGAGATTATTTACACATTTCTTACTTGTGACGGCACGACAACGATAAGTTTTAACAGCATTAATAATGAATGATTTTAATCATGCCAATGGTAAGCATTTTGAAATAAACACTAAAAAATTGATCCCAAAATATCTACTACTAGCAGGATGGTACCTAGTGACGTCCATAGTTTAGCCTGTTTCTGCCGGTCGTCATCTGCTATTAACCAAACCCAATCTTCTAATGTCACTTTGATGCAATAGGCTGCCATACCCCATTTACATTCATCATTGAAAAGCCTTTAAAGTAAACAAGAAATTTACATTGTATTCATTTTTCTTCTTTTTATATTTTATTTTTGTGACTTTGGCAGATAAATCACACGATTTAAGTGTAAAGAAATGAAAAGCTATAGTTCCAACTTTCAAACACACACTGACACCGCAGCGTGTTAAATGTTCATGTAGTCTTTTACAATTATATGTTTACACATTTAATTTTTTTTTTTTTACAATTAAATGCCCCCTGACAAGTGGGCGGTGTGATTGGTCTCCTATGATTATTCGATTGGATATTGAGTTTTCTATAAAAAAAATTGAGGAAAAACTTATATGTACAATTCCATCCTTAAGGCCTTAACAACACTTTTTTTTCTTCCAAATTTAAATTTTAAAATACACATCATAATGGTTTATATATATATTTCCAAAAATAATAATATGGCTAATGCAATTTGCAACAAAATACACAACATAAGTTCTGTAAAAAAAAGGGGGAAAAGGAAAACACGTTTATCAGAAAGTGTTTCCTCCTTCTTTTTACTAAAAAGAACTTACTATATTACCACTTAAGAAAAACAGAGAAAATGAGTCAATAACAAGGAAAAGAAATACAATATGGGATTTTTTTATATAGAAAATGGAAAATTGTTGTTTACACTACAAACAAATCTAAAAAATACCATGAAATGACAAATTTAACCCTGATTTTCATCGACAGTTAACAACTGTTGGTTAAAATTCATTGAAAGTTAACTACCGATGAGGTTATTTTAGTATTTTCGTGGTGTTTCCTAAAATCCTTTGATGTGGGAACAACATTTTTAAAAAAAAGGCTAAAATATGGTTTTGGTTCCTGCAAATATGCCTCGTTTTGGTTTTAGTCCCTGTAATTTTTTTTTGTTGTTTTTGGTCCCTGCAAATATGCCTCGTTTTAGTTTTGGTCCCTGACCCCACTTTAGTGATGATTTGCACACGTGACACATGATGACTGAACCCATTTATTAGAAAAATAGTCCCTGCAAAATCTTTTGAT
>Ga0315913_1011374_pt1 | contig 10072 bp, 3 predicted proteins | sample MpolsnodulesMG_FD_207736 | JGI IMG/M metagenome (GOLD analysis project Ga0315913, IMG submission 207736) | Medicago polymorpha root nodule microbial communities from Los Angeles, California, United States - small nodules | ecosystem: Host-associated > Plants > Roots > Nodule | place: USA...
ACAATTGAGGTTTGCTACGGAAGATATTCATCATAATCACAATCTTTTTTTTTGTATAACATAACCGGTGACACTTTGAGTTAAATATACATTTCACTCTTCTACTATATATAATTCTTTCTATTTTAAGTGTTCCATGTGAATGCTATTTTTGCTCGGATTTGCGGCAGTCTTTATGGAATAATTGTCATGTTATATTACACACGAGACAATATTTTACACATGCAATTTTTATCTTCGTGGTACGATTCAAGATTTTGATGTTAGCATTTTTACTAGCAAAGACACCGTCCCTCCTAAAGCACAACATGTTTTGGTGAGTGCTCTTTTTAGTAAAAGCTTTCAAGATATGGAAGTTAAGTTTGACATGACCACGAGACAGAAGGCAATTTTTGGATGTTTGTAAGCAGCACATGCTCAGGATATTCTTAAGCAATCCCGATTTATGGGTTAGGTCAGCATATGTCACTAGTGAAGTATCATAATATCCTTAGGTATCGCCTTATGATTCCACTATTTCCTATTGATGAGGTGTGCCCTGTTTATCGTAAGGCGTGCATGAATACTTTTGGGGAACATGTCGTTCATTGTAAGGAGCTTCCCGGCTTTAAGTACATACATGACTTTGTTAGGGATATGTACATTTTGATATATTCAGACATGCGAGAATATCAGTGAAGAAGGAGGCGCCTGTGAACTTCCTAACTAACCCACTAGATATAAGATCAACACTCAGGCCTGCGGACGTTATGGTGTACGGATGGGTAGGTGGAAAACATGCTTATGTAGACTTGACAGGAGTTTCACCACTTGTGGGATTAGGTGTTGGACCTTTTACCGTAGGACATGCAACCCTAAAAGCTGCGTCAAACAAAGTCGCCAATCATGAGAAAGTGTGTTCTAACAATCAACATACTTTTATACCATTTGTTTTTGACTCTTTCATTTACCTAGCACCAGAGGTTGTTGACCTTCTATATAGAGTTCAAAATCTCATGCAGAGCAATGTCATGTCTCTAAGGTCCATAAAAGTTGTGTTCATAAGGATTGGTTTTGCCATTCAAAAAGGTCTAGCGGCGCAGCTTGTTGCCCGCTTGGCTTCTATTCAAGTGTAAATAATGGTTTATATATTCCATATCTTAGATGTTAAAAAAAATCATCCTTATTATTATTAATATTATCCTTTACTAACCCTATTTGAGTTTTCATGCTATAATTTATTTTGTTGTTACGATGTGATGAATCATGTCCTAATTAGTTTTGAATCTTAATGTAATCTAATTGAATTATTCTTGAAGTTAGATAGAATATTTTTGGTATGATTTGAAACTAAGTTTGGAATTGTTCTTTGAAATTAACAACATTTTAAGTTTGGGTTGTAGGACACCAATAAAACTTGTTTATCAAAATGAAAAAAAGAAGAAGATAAACCATATAAAATTATGGGTTTAAAAAAAATAGTTATTTAAGGAGGTATTTAGTCAAATGTATTTGTTTCATACTTGTTTTTGCTTATTACTTCTTTGTTTTGGAGTTCGAGCTTCAAGCTCAATTCATTTTTGTCATACCCAATTTTTTGACTTATTTTTTCCTTTTTAATCGTATTTTAAAACTAAAAAGTTTCGTCGTTTCAGACGAAATTTCGGCAGAAAGGTATTTTAGAATACCTCATTTTTAGTTCCGAAGGGACAGTTTTAAGTCTTGTTATTATTATTACTTTTATTTTATTTTACTTTTATAATTTTATTTTATTAGTGTTTTTAATTTATTTAATTAGTATTCTTTTTTATTTTAATGTCATTTTTCGTTTTTTATTTTAATTATTTAATTTCTCTGATTTTCAGTCCAATTAGGTCCTCAAAATTTGTCTAAGCCCAACATGGGCATTTTGGTCCAAAGTGTGTATCTGCAGAGCCTATTTGGGACACCTTAACCCTAATTTGTCACTATATAACACAACACCAATCATTGAGCCAAGGAGCGAGGCACAAATTCCAAAGAGACCCTAGCAATCAATACGACAGCCACCAAACAAACATAAATCCTAATTTTTTCCTTTACTGATTCTAGCAACACAATATCACAATTTCAATAAAATTTTCCAAACACATCTCAATCATCAACACTAGTAGAATTTCGGTTCCTGCATCCACAACAATGTTCAACAAATTTTCCAGAGAATAGTATAACCTTGTCTGTCGAACCAATTCATACAAGCTAACAACAACCACCATTTCGAAAATCAACACCAAAAATACAAACTACTAAATTCACCAACACAATCGTTTTAACAGGGATCATCACCAAACATCCTCCTTTTCAGATACCCATCACGGTAGAAATACCAAGGTACAAAATCCCACACACAAACAAGAATTTCAGATTTCTCTTAAGCATCAACAACCAAAAGTGAACCGAAGCAAGAAACTGAAGAAGAAAGGTAGAAGAGGTAGAATTTTCATGTTCGTTTTTTCTAAGTATAGGTTCTGATCTAGTGCTTTGAAAACGTTTTCTTCAAAAACTAATGAGATTTTCAAAAACAAGATGGAAATGGATGTATGAAACTGCTTTTTTTTTTTGGAAATAAGGTGGTTGAACTTTCCGGCGTGGCGGCACCTCCCTGCTGGGCCGGGCACCACCGCGCTGGAGTTTACGATTTCAATCGGAGAAGAAGAAGCTTATTTGAGAGTTTCTCTCTCTAAGCTAAAACTTAGAGAGAGAAAGGGGTTTTTATTCCTTCTTGTTGGACTTGCTTTTATATCCTGCCTGCGGTCATATGCGCGCTGTTCTTGCCATTTCCATGTGACCTCAGTTTTAGGTCGTCACTTCTTGGATCTGACGGCCGCTGATGTCCTTTCTTTTGTTACAGTGCGTGCTTGCTCACCCTATCCCATGTGCCCTCATCTCTTTCACCCTGCTGATTTTGATCAAGTGGCTGAAAACTGAGCCCTTTACTTTTAACTCAGCCCAAGATCCGTTTTGCCAAGGCCCTATCTCTTTTCTGCATTTTTTTCCTGCTTACCCTCATACTACTTGCTGCACCCCTCCCCCGCATTTTTTTATTATCTTACATCTTTATTTCTTTGGTTTTTATGTATTTTCATTTGACATTTTACTTATCATATTCATCTTATTTTAGGTTTAAAAACAACTCATGCATTTTTATTTTTTTTACCTTATTTAGCATATTTATTTATTTCAATGCATTTGTCATTGCTTTAACATTTTATTTATCTCATTATGCTTTAGAATGTATTTAGGAAATAATGTAAATCTATAAATGAGAAAATTGCATTGCATACATATTTATTTATTCCGCCTTTATGTTTTAGAATGTACTTAGGAATAATGTAAATACATAAATGAGAATATTGCACCGACACGCACATTTATTTATTCCGCTTTATGTCAAGACCTTAATCAAGAACAAAATCAACCAAGGACATTAAAATCAAACAACTAGTAATATTAGGTAAATTCAAAGGAAATGGAAATTTTACTTTGGATCCAACATCCTTTGTAAAACCCTTCGCGCTTTATTTTATTGTGTTACGCCTAATTTTTTAGATTTTTCAAAACATTCAAATATGCAAAATCACAAAAATATCTTTCTTAACAAACCTTGGACTTTAAACCAAGTGTCTCCTCCTTTTTCCAAATCAAATTTCAATCAATTTTAACCATATTTAGATTTGGTTCTTCTTCAATTAAAAATCAATCAAATCACATTTTATTCTTCTATGCTTTTTCGGACTCTTATCCTCTCAAAAATATTTTAAAAGTCAAGCCAATCATATTTTTATTCTTCTATGCTATTTCGGCATCTTATCCTCTCAAGACCTTTTTTTTCCAAACTTTAAAATCGACCAAAACAAATCACTCGGCTTTTTACCTCGAACTACATGATTTTGATCCCGCTTTGGGTATGTAGGCAAAAGACTTTGTCTTTCCAAATCAACAAAATGACAAAAATATTTTCTTTCTTTATCCATTCACACTTAGACTTTTTAGGCCTTATGGCATAATTAATTTAGCACAAGATAAATAAAAACAAGAGGTTCCGTTGGAATACCATGGACGTTTAGGGTGTTAATATATACCTTCCCTTTGCGTAACCAAACCTCGGACCTTGATCTCTTAATAATAGGGTTTTTTCGAACTTCTCCCTTTTCCCTTGGAAAAATAAAAGCTCAGTGGTGAGTCCAAAACTTGAGATTCAATGCTAATCCAATAGCTTGATATCCAAAAATCACCGCGACAATTTTATTTTTCATGTCTCCATTAATTTGTTGTGTATAAACTTATTTTTACTCTCTTTAAATTTTAGTTTGGTTTCTTGCTCAAATAAAATTTAAATCCTCTAAAAATAAAATCAGCGTAAACTGATACATATTAATCAAATTGTGGAGATCAAAATGATCGGAAAATCAATGAACGAAAAAGTAAAATAAAATGTTAAAGAGTCTAGTATTGGACAAGATGATTTGAACATGTGTTTATAAGTGAGGGGAATCCTCACTTTATAAACCGGTTTTGTAAGGATAGACTCCAAATTTCAACGTAAAATACAACAAGGATAATTTATTATGCACAGGAGCCTCAGCCCTCAGGCTGCACCACCTTGGTTTCTTGGATCATGAGTGGAACCTTGTGCCACCCGTAGTTCTAGTAGTTTCTCCATATCTGTTTATTCTTTCTTCATAGCTATCAATATTGGATCCTTGAGTCCATCTACGAGTAGTTTTTGCCATTTGAGTTGTTGTTTCTTTAAAGCTATTGGTAAAAGATGTTACCATTTCTTTGAAGGCTCGGAGTTGCTAGGCATGTTGGTAGTTTTTTCTGCAAGTATTAAGAAGAGATGAATATATTAAGCATTATAAATATTTGCAGGTACAGCTAATTAATATGGAGTATATGAAAATGTATAAACGAAGAAAATATAATAACAATTTTATTAAATTAATCTCATTAACTATTATTGTTTGATTTTCAAGATCATCATGATGCAAAATGTAAAACATTAGTTGTAACTCCCCCCACTAATCCCAAAACCCATAAGTAAAAAAAAACACTGAAATAACAGACTATAGTATGAATATATATATGATGCAATACGAATCCTCAAATGTGCAAAGTAGAACCTGAAAAAAGAAAGATGAAGTACTAAACATACCAAATTCTCACACCTTGGAATGAAGATCCACTTATTTCACTAACTAAAACTATGATAAATTTGTTGTTTGTTTAAGGATAAGTATTTGCAGGTTTTATTTATAATAAGATGGGGCTTCACTATAACGCGAATGGAGGCAACTGATTGATCATGATTATTAATACTTAATTCTCCATCACTTGTATCATTTGAGTTTACACGGTTATTAAAGAACTAATTGATAATGTTGATTTTAATGGAAAATATGTATCTTTTAATTAACGACAGTGACGGATCCAGGAAAATTGACTTGCGAGGGCAAGATTTTACAAGATAGATATTTATAGAAAATTTTTAGCAATGCAAAATTGATATAATAATAACATCATTATTATTGAGCATTGTGGAATTGAATAAGTTGTAGCTGACGATGCCTGCAGGTTAATTTTTTTTTTAATTTGCTACTAACTTTCTCACACCTGTTTTTTGATAAAATGGGTGTTATATGTTTGTTATCACACCTGATTTTGTATTCAAATAGGTGTTATATGTGCGGTTTTACACCTATTTTAGTGTAAAAGTGGGGTTACAAATACATATATCACACCAGTTTATTAGAAAAAACAGGTACAATATGTTGTTTTTATACCTAATAAAAAACAGGTGTCGTATCTCAAACTTACAACACCCGATGATATAACCCCGGCAAAAAACAGGTCTTAAATCTCAAAAAAACAGGTTTTGTATCCCTGATTTGCACTAGTGGAAGGAAGAACCAGAGGGAAAACAAGAAGGCTTTTGTTTCCCCTATACAAGCTAGGGTTTTTTGTAGTTCATCAACACCGAAGTAAATTGAAGGAATCTATGCCGAAGATGGAATCTTGACGAAGATTGCCGAATGATTTCATAGGTTTTTTTGTAGGTTTTTAAAATCCGTGGATCATGGATTTGAAACAAATTACAAGTGATCTTGCTACAAGTAGTTTAGGGCCTTGGTCATCTTTGGGTTAGAGAGTGGTAGGTTTGTTTAGGGCCATGAAGCATAGTGGAGGACGGTAGATCTTTCTACAAATAGTGGACGTATTTCATATCAAGGACGATTGGGGCAACCACTCTAAATCCGATGCATCTTTTACTTTTGTATTATATGATTTGATTTTTGATAAATTGTGATAGCTTCAATTGCAATATGTATGTTAAGTGATTGAATGCATTAGCAACTTGATTTTCTTAGGATTTAGTGTTTTTAATTGTTATTCAATCACCTATCATAATTGGAATTAACTTGTTAATGATTTTATCATTGATCACATCTTTGTGATTTTTATTTGTAGTGATTTCTTTCTTTAAGGTGCAGGTTTCATTTAAGATTGATTAGGGTTTGTAATTAAGTGTATAATATTTGATTGTGATACATTAAATCAATAGTGAATTGCTTGTTCAATATTGGTTTTGAATGATTATGTTGTTTGAATTAATATTCATTGCAACATATGTCACAATTCTAATAGTTAAAACAGAAGAGGATTAAAAATAAACACAATTATAACATAAATACAGAATTGTTTATTAAGAAAACCAATTCAAGATTAAAATTGCTCTTGATTAATGACCAAGCTCATACTATATTATTGGTGGTCATGATGACACACATCAAGCTCTAATTGGAAGGTTTTTCGAGAAACTTCCCAAACCAACGGGCAGAGAGCTTCTAATTGGAAGGTTTTTCGAGAAACTTCCTAAACCAACGGGCAGAGAGCTTAGGGTGTCTTTTAAGATCATTCTCGTAATCAACAAAGTTAATTCCAAAACGCACAGTGTATCCGTCATTCCATTCAAAGTTGTCCAAAAGGGACCATGCAAAATATCCTTTCACATTCACCCCTTGCCTTCACACAAAAAACCAAAAAATAATAAATATAGTCAAAATTAAATGCATAAAACTAAAAAATTAGAGTGCAAAAATAATGTAATTGATTCTGATTTAAGTAAATAGAGGGTGCTACCTGATTGCAGATAAAAGATAAAATAGATGACGATAAAAGTAATCAATTCTGTAAGTATCCATGAGCGCCTCTTCGAGTGACAACGTTGAATCATTGTCCTCGTTCATACCTATTATTTAAATTTATTAGAATTTTCAAATTTTAGTTTATTAGACACTTGATTTAATTAGGAAAACATTGTGAAAAAATATTCTTTTATATTACATTAAAAGAATGTAATATAAATATTACCATTTTCAGTTATGATAATCGTAGGATTGTTATACTTTTCCTTTGTGTACAACAGTAGGTCTTCAATCCCCTTTGGACAAACATATAACCAAGTTGCAGCCTGCACATATTGTTTAGTTATTGTTCATCAATCAAATAAGATATAACAATAATTTCAAGAGAGTCTTACTCACCCTTGGTCCAACGGGTGTCCCCTCTTTATTTGTGTCTGTCATGAATCATAGCAGAAAACAATTTATATCAAACAAAGGAATTATCTTCTCATTTTTAAGTAAAAAATCAAGTATATAAATAATAATTCTCTTACCTAATAAAACGACATTAAAGATTTTGAAAATACTATTGACGCCGTCAGGGCCGCCAGTTGATTGAGATTCTTCAACTAATTCTGGCGTTAGATTGGCAGCAAACATGGTGGTGTAGTAATTGATTCCCATAAAATCATATGACCCAATAAGACTTTGAGATTCCTCTGCAGTGAACTTTGGTAACTGATCTCCCAAAGCAGACACCATGCTTGCTGGATAATCTCCTGTTGTCAGCGGCTGTATAAACCTTCAAACATATAAAGAAGATTTTAAATAACGGTTGCAATTTTGTCATGATCCATGGTTGCGGTAGAAACGGTAAAAATGTATAGTCATTACCATCCAAACATGAAATCAATGGCACGTACGGAGGCTTGTTGATCTAACGGGTCCGTTGAGTATGGTTTAAACCAATGAGAGTTTAATCCAATGCCTATTATACCATTTTGAGAATCCTGTCCCATTAATTCAAGTTAAGTCAATTTTTGAACAATCATAACAAAAAATAGTTATCTATTACTAAATTTTAGTGTTGCACCTGATATTTGGCTTTATACAATTTAAAAACAGCTGCATGAGCAAGAAGTTGGTAGTGTGTGGCCTTGTAAAAATCTGATGTACTCAAACAGTAAGAGAATGGCTCATTGAAAGTAACCCAATGCTTTACTCTGTCTCCAAATTCTTGGAAGCATACCTCCACAAAGTCCTTAAAATCATTTCTACACGTAGAAATTAAACAATCAAACCTTATACCACTACGAGGGATCAACTATACGGATAAAAAAATGTCATAATGCTCTAATATCAATTTATCATTTATTGAATGAAAATATGTGACACAATACTTACATAATATTCGGGCTGGTGAAGCCTCCGTACTCCTCTTTTAAGGTGTTGGGAAGATCCCAATGAAAAAGGGTTATATATGGTATTTGACCTGGATCAATAATTCCATCAATTTATATTATTATGAATATGAACATCACGAATATGATGGATAATGCCATTTCTCGCGAAATAGTTCATTCATCCCAAGAATCTCACGACTGCCTTGTTAATGTAGCATATTCTCGTCTATTTATCCAACCATCCCATAATTTTCGCTAAACTAAATCCAATGGTGGCAAGGAATTCACGACAGGTTCATGATAACATATTTCGCTGCAAATAGCAGTGCTCGAATATGATGTACTAATAAAGTATGGATTATTATGTATTACCATTAGCAAGTAGCTCATTGATCAGGTTGTTGTAAAATTTGACTCCTTCTTGGTTTATACCGCCGCTTAGTTTTCCATCTGCATATTTGTTAGAGTTGTCAGTGTATATGGAAGATACAACTAGTTGAAACTCTTTGATGTAACTAAATTAAACATTTTCTATTACTTGGCAATATCCTTGGCCAAGATATGGAGAATCTGTATGCATCTGTATTCATATACTTCATGATTGCAACATCTTCCTATATTATAAGATGTAAAAATGGTTAACACATATATACTAGACAAATAATTGGAAACAAAATATTAGAGATTCATAAATTAAAATCTATAATTGATGTAAACTTTACAAGAACAAGGGAATGGTGTACAACTTTTAGAGTGAAATATGTTTTTGGTTATTGCAAAATGACATTCTTTATTTTGGTCCCTATCAATTTTTAGTTTGAGTTTTTATAAAAACAAGTGATTATTTTTGGTTTTTTATATGTTCTCTCCATTGTAGTTAATCATATTTGAGGCACTGTTGCATACTAAAAACAAATGAGTTTGATGAGTTTGTAACTTTTATTAAAAAAAAAAACTTATTCTTTAGTCTATGACTAAAAATGGTAAAAGGTATTGTAGAGAATAAACTTAAAAGATTACTAATATAATAGAAAATAAAATTATATCTAGCAAAAATATAGATTTAATTCATATGCACAAAAACTATAACCTTTTGGTCACGAATTTTGCTAGATATAATTTTATTTGATTACTAAAATTTTAGAACTTAAAAAAAAATCAAATACATCTTTATAACCTTTTGGTCACTAAAATTATTTGATTTTTTTAAGGTCTAAAATTATTTGATTTACGGTTACAATTTGTATCAATTAATCTGAAATTATATAGCACATTAGAAGTACCTTATAACGATGATAGTGATCAATAGCTACATCTGCATTCTTTCCATCCTTTACATATCCTATATGCAGTTGCACAAATAAATTATTATATTAGAAGAAAAATATGACTTCTGCCAGTAGCAAGGAGGGATCTAGACACCCGTGTATGTGTGGCTAAAATTCCAAAGAAAAAATAATGTAGACTATATTAAAAATAACAAATAACTTTGTTTGAGAGCAATACAATTACAAATTTTCTCCTGTC
>Ga0315913_1011376_pt1 | contig 10070 bp, 6 predicted proteins | sample MpolsnodulesMG_FD_207736 | JGI IMG/M metagenome (GOLD analysis project Ga0315913, IMG submission 207736) | Medicago polymorpha root nodule microbial communities from Los Angeles, California, United States - small nodules | ecosystem: Host-associated > Plants > Roots > Nodule | place: USA...
TGCAAAGCACATATCTAAACAACTTGAAGATTGTTTTTGGCTCTTGCAATTGAAATTGATCAATGACTAAAGGCTTTTGATTCCTTAGTGCACATCAATACTTTCTGTTATCTCTTTGTAAGATAACCTCTTCTTCTTCCTCCTCCTCTTCTGTTTGATTCTCAAACATTCAAACTTCTCACAAATTGTAATTAAGTCTCATCTAGCTTTAGGGGTACTAAAGTGTTAGTTTGAGCAAGGATTGTAAAAGTCTAAGTAGTTTACTTAGCAAGAAGGTGCAAGCCTGCTGAGGCTTTGATAATACAGGTTGTGTAATTGTTCAGGTGAACAAAGGTTGTAAGGTGCAGGATTTGAGAGGTTATCTCAAGCATCATAGTGGAAACTCTCACAAGATTGTGAGGAGTGGACTAGCCCACGTTGGGTGAACCACTATAACTCTTTGTGTGTTCTTTCTCTTCCCTTTACTCTTTACTTACTGCAAACACAAAACACACACAAACACATTTACTTTGTTAAATTGTTTTTTACACTCTCAGATAGGGGTGGCAAAAAAATCCGTGCCCGCGAGTATCCGCGGATAAAATCCGTCATGGGCACGGGGCGGGTAGCTAAACGGATACCCGCGGATATAATAAACGGGTATTTAGCTACCCGTTACTTTATGGACACGGACACGGATATGATGATACCCGTGCCCGCGGGTATCCGTACCCGTTAATAAATTATATAAATTACTAAAATATCCATGTGTGTGTGTGTGTGTGTGTATATATATATATATATATAAGAGTTTGGATGTCGATTTTGGATGTTTTTATCTTTTATTTTACTTCAAGAATTTGCATGGATTATGTAAGAATCATATCTATTATGGTATGATGAATTTGTTTGGGATTATGTAAGAATCACTATTTTTGTTGGATTATGGTTATGGTATGAATTATAAAATTTGAATGGAATATCTTATGTATGGATCTTTAAAAGTTGAATTTTGCAGGTAATTAAAAGTTGAATTTTTCTTTGTACAAAAAAAATAAAAAATCCATGGGTACCCGCGGATATCTGTGGGTATCTAAATACCCGTGGATTACCCGTATAGAGATACCCGCATGGATATGGGGACGGGTACGGGTACCATATTTATCCAACGGGGCGGGGACGAATATCATACTACCCGTACCCGCGGATATCCATTGACATCCCTACTCTCAGACATCAGAACGTTCTGAAGTCTGGTACTAACTTAATCATTCCAAGTTTCAACTTGAGAATTACTTTTTAAGTTACATAATAATTTTTAAAGGGTCACAATTCAAACCCCCCCTTCCTTGTGACTATTTTATCTACTTCATGGACCACATTGCTAATATTGATTTCTTGATAACACACATTTATAGAGAAGGGAATGTATGTGCTGACATGTTAGCAAACATAGGGCTATCCTTGAATTCTATAGTTATGTATGACACTTTACCAGTGGAGGTTAGAGCAGCTTATATTCAAAACAGACTAGGTATCCCTAGTTTCAGGTTCTCTTTTGCTTGAGGAGGTTTTGGCTAGATCCCCCTCCTATTTTTTTGTATCAATCTTTGTTAATATATCTTGGTGAGGTAGCTTTTGGCTAGTCTCTTACTTAAAAAAAAAAATACAAACATTCCTTTATGTGAATTTCACTTGATTATTTTTTTTGCTTAAATATAACAGTGTCAAGATACTTCAAAATACTTTGATGAGTTGGTAAGAGAATCACTACTAGAAAAAGAAAAATCAGCGAGGGAAATTAGTGACGGAAAAAATGAAATTTCTCACAAATTCCTTGGTCACAAAATTTAGTGACGGAATTAGAGAGGGATTTCACGTTTCCCTCACTAAATATCCCTCACTAATTTTTGTTTTTTTAGTAGTGAATTTTTCCCGTTTAACTAGAAATCTAGGATTCGAATCTAGCATTGGATGTGTGCGTCTTTTCCACTTTTATCATTAAAAGTAATAAAAAAATTAAAATACAATTCTATTATTTAAAAATTAAGTTATATTTTTTATGGTAGAAAGATTAAATTATTTGATTGGTAAAGATGGATAAAATTGTAAAAAAAAAAAAAAAGTGTAAAATTAAAAGAGAAAGTTACATCAAAACTTAGTAAATTATATATAAAGGTATACATGTTTAATTTTTTCTTCTTTTAAAAAAATGTTGAATTTTTTCTTAATTTATTAAATAAAAAATATTTTATTTAGGAAATTAAATAAAAATAGTTAAATAGTAAATAAAATAATTTATATAAAAGGTAATACTAAAAAAGGAAGAAAAAAAATCACAGAAAAAGTTTATATTCCATTTATATATTGTCTATATCTCTAAAAAAAACATCGGTAAGCCCCTAAAAAAACATCGGTAAAGCAGATGTATGTGGTCTAAACTTTGATCCAAATTCATCGATTTTGATCATCAGTTTTTGTTTATATTTGGTATTGTATAAAATAGAATAATTAAATTGCACAAAAAAAAAAACAGAATAAATAATGTCCACAAGTTTTAACTTAATTAACAAAAATGCCAAAATTACTAGATTAGATTTCTTGACTGCGGTTTGAACCTCGATTTCTTTATTCATGTGAGTCCGTTTATCTACTAAAAAATGGATAAATAGTCATTTTTGTTTTTTAACGTGTAAGGCCGAATGAACACAATAGTCCTTTAATGTAACAAAAATTACAAAATAATTTTTAATTGTACACTTTGTCAGTCAAAATAGTCTCTGACGAATACAACATTTTTTCTCTCCCTTTTAACCCTTGCGTATTAACCAACCACGCTTCCAAAGTTATGACGTTAAAAGGAAATAGTTTTACATCAGATATTATTTTGACTAATAGAATACACGCTCCGAAGCTATTTTATAATTTGTTACATTGAGTCAACAAAATAATTAATTTACCGAAAAAGAGTTGAATAGATAAAAGAAAGAAACAAAGATCCGCATCTATATCGTGACTGCGTATAGGTTAGTTTATATATCTATCTATCTGCCTCTGTTTTCACATTCATCATCACTTCAACAACACACAGAAGACGCATCAGAGAATCATCGTAGAGCCAATTCGGCTCTGTAATGTCATTAGCTTTACTTGTACTTTTTGGCGGCCAAATACTTCAAATTCAAGAGATCCAGTGGGAGAAGGAACGATAATAGATACGGTAAAAACCAATATAATATACTTCTCAATTTTCACAAAATTAATTTAATGTATTTATGTTTAGATTAACGATAAGATTCACAGAATCATGATGAACCGTATTGTTTTTGATTTTGTTAAAAGCTACCTTTTGGAGCTTCGCGGTAAAATCATGGTGACACCATGATTCTGCTGAATTCATTGTCAATATAAATAATATATGCTTAATTTAAATTGTTGTTAACTTGTTTGTCATTAATATTTTAAATCGCAATCGTGTCAACATTGCAATTGTTGATATAACATACAATCATAGTTAGATTCAGTTGATATTAATTGTGCCACATTAGTACTCTCTCCGTCCCTGGTTATATGAAAAAGATAGGTATTTGGTCTAAAATTTGGATCAAATACATCAATTTTTATTATAATTAGAGACGGAGGAGTAGTTATATGGTTCTAAATTGGTGTGGCGATGTTGATGCATGCATCGGATGAGGTTGCAAAAACAAAAAAATACAGGTGTTTGTATTGTGGTTGCAGAGCGCAATTTAGAACTATGATAGTCAAACGCGCGAAATATCAAAATAATTTGATGTGGCGGCGCGGCTTATAAAGTGATCATTTAATTTTGAATTAATGATTAAAGTTACATTATGATCTTTGATAAATATAAGTAATTATAGCCATTGATAATGTGTCATGATTTGTGTTAACTATAATTCCCCTATTATTACAAGGTGTTTCTCTTCCTTAATGCATGATTGATGTTGTTTTGTTATTGTTTGTGTTTTTTATAAGTAAATGATAGTGGCTAATTTGTTGTTTGTGCTTAAATTCAGAGGAACCAAAGAAGTGTGCATATGGCTGCGAATGTTGTTAAAGAAGCTGAAGCGACAGAGATGGAAGCTGTTTTGACCGCAAAATGCAGCTGTTGCGGATTGGTGGAAGAGTGCACACAAGCGTACATTGCGCGCGTGAGGGAGAGATTTGGTGGTCGATGGATATGCGGTTTATGTGCTGAGGCAGTGAAGGAAGAAAGGGCGAGGTCGGAGAGTGATGAGAAGATGATCACAATTGATGAAGCTTTAATGCGGCACACCAAATTTCGCCAGCAGTTCAGATCTTCTGCTTCTGATCATAACAAAGATTTCATAGTTGCTGTGAAACAGATTCTTTTTAGGACTTTGGATTCTCCTAGGAGTAAGCCGAGTAAGGAACATTCTGCTTGCAGACCTCTTGGTAGATCTCATAGTTGCTTCTCAAAAATGGAAACAACTCCGCCAAGGACGACAGGGACACATACAGAGTGATTAGGAATGAAGTGAACATTGGATTATTGCAAGGCAAGCATTGTTGGTGGTGTCAAGGTTTCTTTAGAACTAGTTGTGTCCTGTATTCTTTTTTATGTGTTTAGTCTTGGTATTTATGTTTTGAAGATTATGGATGATTTATGTTTTGTTTTTTGGCATTAGTGATTGAATGGATGATGGTTGGAGAAAAGTTTTCCTTCCCGGACTTCAATCACTTGGCTGCGATCTCATTTTGATTACTAGCAATTGAATTTTAGTTTTTATATGGTTGGACCAAATTCAGGTTATGAAATTTATTTGAAGCTTTTGTTTTGGACACAATGTCTAGTTTGGTTTGGTGGACAAATCGTTGCATTCTACCTTCGATAGTTTGATCTGAATTGTTTGATTGAAATCGGATAACTATGCCATTCATATTGTGTTGAAACAGAAACAGATCCACTCCGGTGGGATTTTTTACTGGAGAGTGTCCGATGGATACCTCCCCCCTTGAATTCTCTCAGACCACATGCGGTATGAATAAACGGCGGGCTGAGATTCCACTGCAGAAAGTTTACGCGGAAGAGGATCTGTTTCCGCGTTAAAACAGATGCAGACAGTTAAAAAACCACTGTCGGTTGCAATAAAGTCAAAATACAACATCTGATCTCATCTAACGACAGAGATTTCTTGACTTAATACTTCTTGTTATTATATCATAACGTGTTAAATTGCAGGAATTAGTGTTGCTCTGGTGCTGGTTACCGTGATACCTGCATAATTTTGCAGAGTTGCCTATTTATGGTGCATCTTGTACCTTCTATACATCTTGTTATTGCTTGATTTATTAGAATTTATTTTTGCTTGATAAAAAAATAACTATAGCAATGTGTGTCCAAAATAGGCTAAGTGGCAAGTATTCTCTATCATGAGGTTGCTTGTTAACTCTTGTTTATGGAATAATCAAAAGCTATGGCCAATAATGCCAAACTATAGCCTTTAAGCCAGTATTTAGAATTAAACACTAGAATTCGAAATTCTAGAACAAAATGAAAATGTCACATTTGTTGATATGATTCATGTTAACATGTCAATTTCATAGTCTGTTTTCTAGTTTGTTGTTTTCTGAGCACATTTTTTTGGAGGAGATTGTGTGACCCAATAAATAAAGCTCTCAAATGTTAAGCCACACAATTTATCTTTTTGACGAGGTATAGCTGACAAGGCAGATGTTCCAAAAGAAATATCTATAAGTAGTGGGGTCCATTGTTATCGATTGCGGGTTGATACATATGGTTACGTCTTCTGCTCACACCAGTTGTAATTTCAGTTTTAGTATGAAATTATATTCTTGGTAGGTTATAAGTCAATTTTATTATGAATGTTAAATGAAATTTGTGGTTTTCTTTGATCTTGCATGAGTGTACCTTCTGTAAAATAATTTGTTTTCTAACAAACCAAAAAGAAAGGGGGTCCATATTGCTTCTGATGGAAAAATTGTGTTTTATTGAGGGTATGAAAGATGACAAAATGGGACCATTTGCGTACAATGAATTATCACAAGAACCGTACTTCTAAGACCCACTAGAACTACAAGTTATAAGTGCCAGACCCTCGTGATAAGGATGCTTGAATATGATGATAATTGATAAGGGATACATAAACCGTGAAGTATTAGCCTTCTTGGTGGTGTTTGATTCGAACCTTAGACCTTGTATATATTATCTGTTATTCTTACCAACTGAACTAAACTCGTGTAGATAACTATTAGCCTTCTTACCAACTATGCTAAGTTCACGGGAATAAGTATTAGCCTTCTTCTATGCCAATGTCAATTTGGAATTTAGCGAGGTAAGTAAAATATGATTTGTGATTGTTTTGGTTAGAATTTGAACTCGAATTTGTTCGAACAATTTATCTTTAACTTACGATAAACCATTTGAATTCAACTATTTAACGTCTTTGTACTTCGGTATGCTACTTTTAGTTTAATCAAACATATTAATTAGAACGATAATATTTAGACACAAAAAGTTTATACAGACATCGTGACAAAATATACTACATCCAAGTGTTGATTTAATAGCAAGAAATAGAATAAATCAACAAAAACAAAGTTAAAAACGTTTAATATGAATTGTGGATGTTAACATTTTGTTTTAAACAATATCGGTTAAAGGGTAAGACTACTAAAATTCTAACTTTTAAACAATCAATAAAAATTTATTTTTCATTAATTTTTATGAAAGGATCTCATACGCAGTGAAGAAGATCTAACATGCATACAGAAAAGAAAAGGTCACATAAATTAAAGGTTACCATAAAGATTTCTGCTATATATAACTTTGTACGCAACCTTCCTTAAAAAAAACCCTTTGTACGCAACCCACATAACTCATAGATTTTTCTTATCTATCACAAAATAATTGGAAAGGTCACTTCCGTCCAAAAAAATAAAGAGGAAAGGTGACGAGTTCAAATTCGATTTTTTTACGGTGATAGTGATGGATAGCCAATTATTGGAACAATGTGTATATATATGCATTATCTAATATTGATTTTCTTTGGAAGGATTCTCTACCTTTAGTATTTGGCATTTTTAGTGTATTTCATAGATATGTTATGATTAGCATAAATTATTTTGACGAGTGAAAAAGTTAAGTTAAGAGAGATATATAGAGACAGAGTTATTAAAAATAGACAACACAAAGATAGACAATCTCAACCCGATTTTCTCCTACTAAGCACCCACCTCTAGATCTAGTAACGAAGCAACTAAATTGAAGTCTACTAGTGCAAGTATATATGCAATAATACAATAAGCTTGAATTTTGATTTGAAGAGTCGGTACAATAATTCAAAAATATTTTGATGCAGTTTTGATGACAAACTTTATAGGAGATACCCGAACAACCCAAACAAAGCAAAGCAAAGAGTTGCATCCATTGTTCCACATCTATAAAGGATATTTTTCACTGTTTACGTGATTGTCTGTATTTTAGAGAACTTTGGCTCTACTTGTATATTGAGCGTTACCAGAATTCTTTTTTCTAAACTGATGTCCAGCTTTGGCTTTATGAGATGACATATGGTACCTCATCTATTTTGTTTGTCACAAGATTATGGTATCTTTGATGTTGGAGAAATAATATTATTTTTTAGGATCAACATTGGCATATTCATGATGTGTTTAGAATGTCTTTTCTTTGCATGATGAATATATTTCTTACCATATCAATCTTCGAATGGATCCACACTCATCACGGCTCTTAGCTCATTTGAGCCTCCCTTCGGAAGGTTATCTTAAACTCAATGTTGATTGTAGTTTTCTAGAAGGCTTTGGGTGCTGGTGGTGGTGTTCTCAACCACGATGAAGATTTGATAGTTGGCTTTTCGCGCTTCGAAGTTGAAGGTGATGTGTTGTTGGCTGAGTTGCGTGCTATCCAGATGGGTCTTGATTTTTGTCGCAACAAAGGCTATAACAACATTATTTGTGAGAGTGATTGCTTAGAAGCGATTGAGTTGTTTGTTGTTGGTCGTGATCATACCTTGGATACTTATGTTACTGACATTCTTCATATTAGAGATATTTTACATGAAAATGATAACACTACATTGGTGCATGTTCTTAGAGAACAAAATATGTGTGCAAATTTTATGACTAAGAAGAAATCACATTCAAGATGCTCTACTCACTGAAAGTGTCTCTGTTTAACATGAAATCTCTCATTCTCAAGATATCATCTGTTCTACTTTTTCTTTTTGTTTTGTCTGATTACTTTACTTTGTGGACACCAAAAAAAAAAATCAAAGAGAAAAGATACAATTCAATATAAAGATCAATCCAAACAAGCTGTCAAAAAACCGTAAGTCATGAAGAAGCTAGACAATGTAACACTTCAGAAACAAATGATGCAGCTGCCCAAAAAGTCAGGACAAACTTAAAGTTTTCAATTAATTTTTTTATTTATTTTTTAAATTGATTCTAACTTAAAACTATATTGTGAAGTTTTTGCCTCAAATATAATTTACATTGACATGCTTTCATGTAAACATATGTAAATATGATAAAATATTTCACCTTAAATTTGCATTGATAACTAAAATTAATTTTACAAAATTAACTCAATCAAGATCAATTTTATTCGACATAGAGTTAAAAATAACACAATTATGTAAGTGTAGTTCGATTGGTAACTCCATAGACATTGATATATCAGGGCCAAGATTCAACACACTTATGTTATGAGAGCCTAATCACTAGACTGCTTAAAAGGAAGGGAAAAAAAAGAGTAAAAGTAACCCTTGCTAAGATGGATTCAGTTCTATCATCAACAATATCTACATATAATAAATCTCTAGTAGGAAGGAGTTGATATATAATGTGGTAAAAGTTATATAAAAAAATGCCATGTGAAACCTGCAAAAAAGATAAGAAAGAAATGAATACTAATATTTGTTTGTGGGGGTGTGACGCTTGAAGAAGAGAAGAAACAAAATAGTTTCTACAACAAGTGTTCTAGGATTTGAAGAAGATAAGAAAGAGGAGTTATGCTCTTCACCCACCAGAATTTGCTCGCTCCCAATTGAAATACTGAAATTACTCCAGCATGAACTCACGCTAGTTATGTTTTCTGCGAGACTTAAATCACGCTGCGTGACTTAAGTCACGTTGAAAAACAACAACATGAGAAACCATGGATGATTCAAAACTTGGAATACGTAACATGATAATTGAAAGAAAGAAGGAATAAATTATATTTAGGTTCCAAATTGTGATACGTAACACAAGAAAACAATTGAAAGAAAGAAGCAGTAATAATTTCCCAGATTTCATGATAATTGATTTACTAGTAATTCCTTCAATTCAATAATGAATCAACACTTGAATTTGGAACCTAAATATAATTTATTCCTTCTTTCTTTCAATTATCATGTTACGTATCGCAAGTTTTGAATCATTCATGGTTGAGGGCACAAGTTAACATTTCCCGTAAATTAAATAAACTAGACTTTTGACCCGTGCGTCGCACGCGTCTGACGTACTGTTTAGTATTCGCATAAATTATTTATAAATCAACACATATTAAATAAACTTTCTATTTCATAAAATGTTACCCAATAGCTAAAGTGTTGAGACGTTAAATGAGTGTAAAAAAGAGATCCAAAGTTCAATTCTCATAAATCACATTTGTTTGAATATATGCATAATATAAAGGATAGTTTGTTAAGCAAGGATTGGATTAATATGAGCAATCTATTTTTTCAAAAAAAATAGGAGCGATCTGTTAACAAAATAGGAGCGATCTCTTATTTCAAAAAAATAGGAGTGAAAATAGGATTGAATTGGATTTGGGAGTGATCTGTTGTTTTTGATTTCAGAAGTATTTGAAAATAATATTTTGATTAAATTAAATAGGGTTAATTAAATAGGGTAATACATTAAAATTAATCATTGAAGTTAGGTTAAATCTAGGGCAACATTTTGCGTTCGGGTTAACATTAAGGAATAAGAGATAAGAGATTTCAGAAGTATTTGAAAATAACATTTTGATTAAATTAAATAGGGTTAATTAAATAGGGGTAATACCGTAAAATTAA
>Ga0315913_1011380_pt1 | contig 10070 bp, 4 predicted proteins | sample MpolsnodulesMG_FD_207736 | JGI IMG/M metagenome (GOLD analysis project Ga0315913, IMG submission 207736) | Medicago polymorpha root nodule microbial communities from Los Angeles, California, United States - small nodules | ecosystem: Host-associated > Plants > Roots > Nodule | place: USA...
CTTTGAAATTTTTTAGGGATTGTATGAACGGTCAATGGGGCTCAGGGGCATTGTTTTCTTCTTCTCGCCCCCCTCTTTCCTCATCCCCTGTCCCCTCTCCAATAGTGAAGCTACTGGTATGTCCTATCAGCCGAAGCCACTGGTTTAGCTTACCCCCCCAAAAGAAATAGTTTTAGGTTCTTATGTAATAAGATTATGAATAGTTTTAGGTTCTTATGTAAAAAGTTTCAACATTATTGTAAATTCAATCCGGAAAACGAAATCCGGATCAGGGGTAATTTTGAAAAAAAAATAGGGCGCGCGAGGAAAGGGTGGGAAAAGTAAAACTCAAATTTTAATAGTAAAGGGATTTAACTTGAGGAAGGGATTAATAACGGTGACAACATCAAAAATAGGTGGGGCTTACTACTTTATTTTGGCCCAAAAATAAATTTTCTTAATGATAAAAATGGTAGCAATTCAATCTTCTATAATACTAGTCTAGCCATTTCTTGATTTCATTTCTAACAAGTGGTGCTTGTGAGCCACATGCCATGGCCAAATCCATCCAATGTTTGTGTTTTTGAAGGAAATAGTTTGCTACATAATTTTGCTCCCCCAATTTCTGGCTGCATATCAATATGACCTGAGGCATTTCTATTATTAGTCGTAGCCTCTGATATATACAAATTGGCCCCATGTGCATGACATGAAAAACTAAAATAAAGTGCCACTTATTTTTCATGAGTTGCGTTGCATGGCTAGCAAGTTCCAACGGAACATGGTGGGAGCAGATTTGATTGCACAACAACAAAAATGGTTGATATTTATAAATTATAAGCATTTGGACGTATTGTGTTGGGACAAAATTTCTTTGTGGGATATATGTTTGAGTTCCATTTAATGTGATTGGCAATGAATTGTTTAAAATAAACGATATATAGATGCATATCTAGCATGTCAGCAAACATTCAGTTTTTGATTGTAAAGACGGTCATGAAAACGACCCACAAATATTGAATTATGTTACATTACATGATATTTTCTTTTTAACACCTTGATTCTTAGGATTTTTAGGAGAAGAGAGTCTTATTAAATGTTGTGCAGCATCACCGCAAAAATAAATAAAGTAAAGTTTAATCAATAATTATTTTATCAAAAAATTGAACTTGATTTTTTTGAATGGTTCGTCTTTTAGTTGAACTCACTGATCATTTTAGTTTAATCAATTGATTACCCCAATAAATAGGAGTATGAATTATTGCATTAGATAATAATAAAGCACATGAATATCATATAGTAAATTTGATTATATATTGTCATGCACTAATATATTAGAAGTTTACAACCACAAATGGAGAATAAAGGAGCAAATCAATATAAAAAATATAGTGCACTTATGAGTTTTATTCTCTGATCAGTTGCACTTAGCTTAGTTAATTGTTAAACAAATTATTTGGTGGTTGAAGAAAGAACGAAAGGAAAGGGAGAATTTTTGTCCAAAAGAAAAAATAATTTAAAATTTGTAAACTTTGCTATCAACTCATATTTTTTATAATATACAAAATCAGCCAAAAGCTTTTGTGACCAACTTGTTTAATCTTTCCGAGTCTCTTCATTTTGACATTTATGTACTCACTTGAGTTATATATTGCATGTATCAATCAAATTTTTTTTTTTGGTACAATGTATCAATCAAATTTTGTCGGAGTCGGAATCGGAATGTGTTTATATTTAATTTACACACAAGATGGACCCATTTACAACTCTATGGGAATGAGATAGTCTTGTTTGAGCATGGGTATTTGGACACACTATTTGAACACACACATCAAAATGTATTTTACTTAATTCTTTAAAAAATAAATATTATTCTGTCATTATTTTTTCCCACTTTTTTTATTATTGTATGTGTGCCTAAAATTGATGTGTTGGATACTGCCCAAGTAGGTATTTTTCGTACGAGTAGATACACGCCTCACTAAGTTTCCAAAAGTCTATACCACTAAGTTTTCAAAGTCATTTTAGGACAATTTTTTATCTCATATTCTTATTATATTCTTTCTTATTCTCTTTTGTCCTTTTCTCTTTTTTTTTTCTTCTATTTATTTTGACAAATAAAAAAAAAAATTTATCTCAAAAGTTGTCACAAAATGATTGTACAAATTAAATACCATTATTTTATATGAATGAGAAACTTATATACCAAACGATTTAAGATTTTGAATACAAATATGATATATAATTTTACTTGTATGTTTGTTTAAAATCGAATGTGATAAACACGAGTTTTAAGACTCCCTTAATCTCCCAACACATATTAATTAATTTATTATAGGTTAAATTACACCAGAGGTCCTTTAAGTTATTTAATTGTAATAAATTAGTCCTTTAAGTTTTTTTTTTATACCACTTAGGTCCTTTAAGTTAATTATTTGTAACAAGTTGGTCCTTTAAGTTTTTTTCCGTATAAATTATGTCTTTTAAGTTATTCAACTGTAACAATTTGAGAGATTTCAGATCTTAAAAGTTACAATTAAACAACTTGAAGACCTAAATGTCACGAAAAATAATTAAAGGATTAACTTGTTACAATTAAATAACTTAAATGACGTAAGTAATAAAAAAAAAACTTAAATGACCAACATGTATAATTAAATAATTTAAAGGACCCCCGGTGTAATTTAACCTTTATTATATTAAATAGAATTTAAAAAGTGTTTTGATTAATTGATATTTTAATTTTAAAGAAATTCCCATGAGTTTTATCCTGTTTCAAACTATTTATTCATTTCTCAGTTTTCTCCTTCATTAAATTTTATTTGAAATATATTTTATTTAGCATAGATTTTGTCATATTTAATAGATAATTCATTCATTTTTAAATATTAAATTAATAAAGAAAATCCGATGGAGAATTCTTGTGTGTGCTTCCTCTCAACTTTTATCATAGATTTTGCTTGAAATAAGAGGTGCCTCACAACATTGAGAATATTTGTGTGCGCCGGCCTCTCAACTTTTCTATTTTTTTTTGGAGAGTCTCAACGCAAAATGATGGTGCTTTGACCAAATGGTTAAACAACTAAGTTCATAAACTAGCCATGAGTTAACAAGCATGTTTCATCAATTCCAAGCTTTGTAACTTGGATCAAAGCGGTCAGGAATTTAAATAACTTGTTTTTACATACTAAGTGATAGCTCTCAAGCACAAAATTGGGTTAAACCATCAAGAATGGTAATCAAAAGAGAAGATAGTGTATTTCACCTTCAATTACCATAATGTTTGTAGCTTAATTTTGTCAAAAAATTGGTGCAAAAAGTGCTCCTTATGCTTGAAAATTCGACCATTTCTTTCATTCCAAATCATCCAAATGCAAGATAACCATAAAAGATACATAACTGAACAATGATGTCTTGAAGTAAGCCTCGAGTGAACCACACCCACTCGTAAATTGTTGTTGCTGATTCTGAAGTAATTCTCGACGCAAAATATTATTCGTAGTCGGGATGTGATTCTGAAGAAGACACCAAACAAAGAGACTAACTTTAAGATGAACCGCCTTGTGTCAAATGATGTCTGAAGATTCTTGTACTGTAGCTTTTTCTATAGTTGTCAAGTAATGTTAAGTTGAACTGATTGTATAATGTTGAGATGAATGAATATTCCATAGCCACCTATGTGAAATTTTATTCTGCATCACAATGTTATATAACAATGCACTACACTCCTCAACCTGCTCCTCCTCCCAGACAAATAAACGCCTACGCCACTTCCATCCCTTCCTATTCTCTCCCAACCTAACTGATTCATCTCATAAACTGTCACCATCTTGTTCTCATCTAAGTAAAAAAGATGACTAAATCTATCCTTTAAACCCCCTCCCTCCAACCTAGGGTCCCACCAAAATAAAGTAGATGACAGATCGACAAAACGATGACCTAAATTAGCCAAAAACCAATTTCCTACCCCCAAATCGACCCCTTCACTGATGGTAGAAAGATTTTTCCACCAAACTGAGTTTATCCTACCACCAGCATAAATCCTACCTCCAAACTCCCCATAGTACGTCAATAAAACTATGATGTAGAAAGATTAACCCCAACTAACTGGCTCTTATGAAAATTCACTTGAACGCCTAAGACCTGTTAGAACTTTTGTTGGGGAGATACTGTTACACTTTGAACAACGAAGATATTGATGTTGATTGCACTTGGAGAAATTCAACGCGTGTGAATTGTGACCACACTAACCTTTAGAGTCAATTCGGCCCCACCAACTTTTGGATATTGGATGCAAATGGGATGTACAATGAATTCTCTTCAGGATACTTTGAATACCTTGATGTGGTTTACATAAACACAACAAGCATATCTTTTGATAATAGTTTACAAAAATATGTGTCCAACACTTCAATCATGCATTAAAGAAATGAAGGATGATTTAGAGTGCTAGGTGAATGGGAGAGAAAAGACTTAGAATTGTTGCATAATTCGTGTCTATTCTGTTCTCCAAGTTCCTGTATTTTTATAATGGTTTAAATAACAATAAAGTTCATGTTGTAACGTAACTACTGCAATGGCCTAGTGGTAAATTCCCTTTTGGAAACGCACCACATATGAGATGAGAGTCACGGGTTTGAATCTTGTCTCGGACACAATGTCTAGATCCTTTTCTGAAGCTGAATATAGAATAGTAGGTGCAGCTACTTGTGAACTTCAATGGCTGCTATATCTTCTCAAGGATTTGAAAATTACGTGCACTAAACTTTCTGTTTTGTACTGTGACAATCAAAGTGCTCTTTACATTTAAGCTAATCTAGTTTTACATGAAAGGACCAAACATCTGGAAGTAGACTGTCACATAGTTAGAGAGAAACTTGCAGCATGCATCATGAAGCTTTTGCCCATTTCCTCGCAAAACCAACTTGCAGATTTTTTCACAAAATCTCTCCTTCCTCAGCCTTTCAGCTCTCTACTACCCAAGTTGGGCTTGATTGACATATACCAACCTCCAACTTGAGGGGGACTATTACAATATATAGCTATTCATCTTTGTATAGAGTTAACTTGCTTTGCAAGTTAACCATTAGTGTAGTGATACTCTACTTGTTAGCTTACAATAATTAGCATAGAGTACATTACCTGTATAAATAAGCTTTGTATTGAACACTTTCAATCTAATGAACATATGAGATTCAATCTTTTCTCTCTATTCATAATACTTTTAAAAGTTTTGGATTCTTGATATTTACTTTCGTAGGTTTAACTTTTTTGAATGTGATTTGCCATTATTTTATTATGTTTTGGAACAACATGTATTTACTGATTTTCGTCCTATTCATATGTTTATATTGAAGCTGAATTTCCTAGTTTTGGGTTGCTGCAAAAGCAATTCATAGTTATTTGTCAAAGGGTTAGTGCTATCTTATTATATATGTATTGTCAATAAAAATATACACATATATTAAAACTTATTTTGGTTATTTATCATACACCCAAAACAATTTTGATTCCAAATAACCAAACGACATCTTTCATACAAGAGATTTGCTAACGAGTATTCTGTGACACTCCTTAAAGTTTTAAATATTTTAAATAAAAAAAATATTATTAAAAAATCAAATACTTTAATTTTTAATATATTGAATATACAAATTTTCATAAAAATTTATCATTTAAGATCTTTCAAAAATATTTCGAGGAACACTCGGAAACATTTTCTTATAGCTGGCTAAATTCCATTAACTATCGTAGTTAACTAGTTTACTAGTGAGATTAGATTAATTTGCTTATGTTAGTAAGTTATTACGTACATGTTTTTGTGAAGGAATGTTAATAAGTTATTACGTACATATATACTTCTAGTTGTAGTATAAATTTTTTGCATGGAGCTATATAAATAGTTGTAAGTGTAACCATTAATTTTGGAAGTTGGATGTTGAGAAGGGGGTAATTAATTATAGATGATGAGAAGGTGTTAACGTAAGCGAAAGAGTGGGGGCTGATTGCATTGCTCTATCAGAGACAGATGAGGAAAATGCAGAGTTCCAGCGCCGTTGGGTCAGACATGAAATCACAATGCATCTGTTCCATGCAAATGTTACGTAATCCATTGTTTTCGTGTATATTTCTTATTGGTTTACACCACTTCCATTTTACGTAATTACTCCATATTTCAATCAATCACACTGTGTTCTGCGCTCATTTCTCATCAACCACTTTACACAAACACTACCCTCAAACTCAATCCTCATTGCCAACCAACATACAGCTCTATCTGTTACTCTGCCTGCCCCCTCCTCTTATCTCTTTTTTCACCATTGAGATTTGAGTCCTTTCCATTTTCCTACTTCCCTCCTTAATTTCCATATTTATTTTCTTTTCGCTCGCTGCCTCTTCTCTAAATTAAGAAAAATGTTGTTTTTATATGTAAATCAAATCAGTGTGTGTTTGGTTTCTCGTTTGCAATACACAAAAACACATTTGCATATTTGCCGATGCATTTTTACCGTAATTTCTAGAAGCTCCAAATAGTACCAGCTTCTTCGTTAACGTGGTTTTTTTTATTTTATTTTACCGTGACTTTTATCAAACTCCGTTTTGCAAACGATATGCGAAACAAACACTCAATAGATATGCAACTCCGTCTTAAAAAAAGAAAGATATGCAACTCTCTTAAAACTGCTCTCTTCGATTTTCAAATATAAATAAAACTCTTTTTTCACATTTATTGATTAACTCTCCAATTTTATATATAAATAGAATTCTTTTTTCACATTTTTTAAATAATTTATATATTATAAATTAAATATATCAATTATTCAATGTATCTAAAAAATATTGTTTATATTTGACACTAGAAAGAGTATAATAGTACGCGATTAAATTATGGTTTAAATATACTTTTGATTCTTGTAATTATAGCCTTTTTTTAGCCTAGATAAGTTTATAATTTTTTTTATTTTTATATTTGGTCTATGTGGATATAAAAGTTATTACTTTTTATATTTTCAATATCAAGGGTGATCTAATAAAATCATGCTATGTAGTCCAAAAAAACGATGTCAAGACTAAATTTTTTGAATTTGCAAAGAAGAAATCTAAACAAAGAAACTTATAAAGATTAAAATAAAAATGGTCTTGCTAACGAGTGTCCTAAGAGTTTATGACACTTGTTACCTAACACTTTGTATGGTTGTGAAGAGAAGTTGTGAAGAGAGAAATAGGTGAGAGGGAATAAGAGAAGAGAGAAATAAGTGAGAAATATAGTAGATTTGATGAATTGTTTGTTAGAAGAGAAAAATAGAAGAAATAGAGAAGAAAGAAGTGTTGATTACTTAGAAATAGAGAAGAAAGAAGTGTTGATTACTTTTGAAAGTACAAAAATACCCCAAATTAAAAATCATTTTTTATAACATCAAATTAAAAATCCTTCAATTAACATATACTAATTTATTTATGTATGTGAATTTATTTATTAAACTACAAACTAATCATTTTTTTTTAATTTGATTAGATTAATTATTTTTAGTTTTTTGACAGGGTTTAAATAATTTAGTTCTGGTTAAAAAAAAAAAGTTAACAAAATCAACTCATAAATCCATTTCCATTGCTGGTCTATCTACTAAACTATCACCTGCATACCCAGTAATTTAGAAATCCTTCATGCACAGTGCCGAGTGATCAGAGAACCATTTATATTTTTAGGAGCTCTAAGATGAGATATAATATTTCAATACAAGAGTAAAAAAGGATCAACAAGGTTAAAAGCCTTCTCTCCCCACTTTCTTCCCTATTGTGAGGAGAAATAAAAATGTGGTGGGTCCCACTACTTTTTAATCTCTCTTCCCTATTTCTCTTCATTCCAAACAAGAGAAAGTTGCTCTCTCTTCCCTCTTTCTCTCTTCTCTCTTTCTCTCTTCCTTATTTCTCTTCAAACAAACAGATTGTAAGGGAATTTGTTAAGGATATACAAATATAAATAATTGATAAGTTTTAAATAGAAAAAGTTACTTTTTAAATTTTCAATGCAATGAATGCACCATTTTTAAGTTAAAATATCTTCATTAAACTTATTAATTTAAGACACTTGTTAGCATTTCCCAAATAAAAAAGTGTTATAGTTGCAAGGAGTAAAATAATATGTAAACCTTAATTTATTTGACAATTTTACACAAATTAGATAAAAATATACTCTCTCTAGTCCTTTATATAAGAAACTTTTAAAAAAAATTTTGGTTCTATTTATAAGAAAAAGTCACAACTTTTAAGTCGTATTTATTGTGTAAAAGGCTTTTTTAGCGCTCATTTAATGTTTATCTTTTTAATATTAATGAGTATATTTAATACTTCACAAATTTTTATGAGGGTATATTTCTAAAAACATTCAAAAAGTTTCAAGAATTAATGATAGTTTTGGTTTTGTTGTTTTTTGGTTTTTATTATTATATTAAGGACCGAATTTTATTATTATATTAAAGACCTCTTGGTTTTGATGTTTTTTGGTTTTTATTATTATATTAAGGACCGAAGAGAGTAAATAATAAGAGATAATCTACAATATATTTGGGAGGCTAGAACAACCACACAAGTGAGAGAGACATCACACTCTTACGCAAAACCTTAAGGCAATGAGTTTATGAGTTCTCTTACTTATAAGGTGTTCAACCTTTACTTTTCTATCCAATGTGGGACATATAACTCACACTTGCACACAACATCCCCTTCAAGCGGGAGCTCTAACTTGCTTGTATCGCCGTTGCTGGTTTCTTCGCAAACGGATCGACACTGCTTGTATCGCCGTTGCTGCTTTTTGCGCAACGGAGCGGCTGCCTCGATCCTACCCTTCGTCTAACCGGGGCTCTGATACCACTGAGGGGAGCCAGGGGGACCACCCACACCGAGACTAGAACAACCACATAAACAAGAGAAACACCACACTCTTACCCAAAACCTTAAGTCTTTGTTTGGATGACCAACAAAAGTGAAAGGAAAGAACGAGAAAGGAAAGATTGTTTAAAGAAAGAAAAAGAGTAGAGAGTGAGAGAATTGTTTGATACAAAAGAAAGTGGAATAGAAAGTTGAAGGAAAGAAAGATATACATTTGGTAATTTATATAAATACCCTTTAACAAAAATAGTAGTATTTTATTATATATAAACAATAAACAATTGTTTACAGTTCATTGTAAAAATAAAATGGAACATATAACAAAAAAGTTAAGAGGGGGAATTATTTAAAAAAATGAAAGAGAAAAAGTTAGCGGTGAATTAAACAAAAAAAATTATAAAAGTTGGGTGGGGCATTTTAGACATTGTAATCTAAATACGTGTTTTCCTCAACCTTTCCGTTCCTATGTGGGGGGAAAGTTTTCCAACGTGGGTCCCACCTATATTCTTTCTTTCCTTCATCTTATTATAGAGTTCCAAAATTGAAAGTGTTTCTTTCCCTCACCTTTCTCTCCTCATCACAATCTTTCCTTTGAAACAGACATAGCCCAAGACAATGAGTTTATGGGTCCTCTTACTTATAAGGTGTTCAACCTTTACTTTTCTATCCGATATGAGAATTATAACCCACACTTGCACACAACAAAACTTTTCGTAATACCAAACATATATTACATTTTACAATTAATGCATTTGCCACTTGTTATATGCGAACATAACTATGCAAGATCTCCCATCCATTTCTCGTCTTACCAACATCGTCAACCCTATCTAGAACAAGCAAAAACAAAGATCAAATTTACCATTCAAGCTTTTCTTCGAATACTTAGAGCATATAAATTCACATTCCTAAACAAAATTTGAATACCTCAATTCAATAATTGCGAACAACAACTAAACCTATACATAAACAATACTTAAATCGTTCATATTACTAATTGTCGCGCCATTTTTCGGAGATCAAGGCTATTTGATTAGGTTTGACTCGCTATTTTATTTCACGACTGAACATTTAATTTTAAAAAGAAAGGGGAAAAAAGTTCGAAATACCCCTTTGAAAAGATTTTGGGTTCGGGGGTTAGTTACATAAAGGGAAGGTATTAGCACCCTTTATGTCCGTAGTACTCTACGGGAACCTTTTGG
>Ga0315913_1011385_pt1 | contig 10064 bp, 9 predicted proteins | sample MpolsnodulesMG_FD_207736 | JGI IMG/M metagenome (GOLD analysis project Ga0315913, IMG submission 207736) | Medicago polymorpha root nodule microbial communities from Los Angeles, California, United States - small nodules | ecosystem: Host-associated > Plants > Roots > Nodule | place: USA...
GCGTTCTTTCGGATGGACGACAAATAGCAGTAAAAAGACTCTCAAGAACCTCTACGCAAGGTGCAAAAGAGTTCAAGAATGAGGTTTTGTTGATCGCCAAGCTTCAACATCGAAATCTAGTCACGTTCATTGGTTTTTGCCTCGCAGAACAAGAGAAAATACTTATTTATGAATATGTGCCGAACAAGGGCCTTGATCAGTTTTTATTTGGTTTGCAACTTAACCACATTAAACTCCTTAGAATTTATCATATATTTGATGCATATGTTTATTTTTTTTATGAATTTGGTGTTATTCAATTGATTGATTACAAAACATGCTTTATTCGTACATTTCTCACTTGAATATTTTTGCAGATTTTCAACGAGCAAAGTTCTTAAGTTGGTCTGAACGTTACAATATTATAAGGGGGATTGCCCAAGGAATTCTCTATTTACATGAACATTCTCGACTCAAAGTTATTCATCGTGACCTCAAACCTAGTAATATTTTATTAGATGAAAACATGATTCCAAAAATATCAGATTTTGGTCTTGCTAGAATTGTAGAACTAAACCAAGACAAAGGAAGTACAAATAGGATCGTGGGAACATTGTAAGTTTTTAATTATCATCAATTTCCGCTGGATTCCTTTCTTCAAAGCCAAGCTCATGTTGATTTGTTTCAAAATTTTGTTTTTATAGAGGTTATATGTCTCCGGAATATGCGATGCTCGGGCAATTTTCTGAGAAATCTGATGTTTATAGTTTTGGAGTCATGGTCTTAGAAATTATTACCGGAAAGAAGAATATTAGGTCTTATGAATCACATGTTGGTGATGGCCTCTTGAGTTATGTGAGTATATATATGTATCTATATCTATATCTATCATTCTATAGCAATTTCTTTCCTTTCATTAATGTATATAAGTAACATATATTCAATGTTTTCTAGATTGATTTATACAATTATTACAGGTTTGGAAACAATGGAGGGATGAAATACCACTAAGCATATTAGACCCTAATATTAAAGGAAGATATTCTGAAATTGAAGTGATTAAATGCATACAGATTGGTTTATTATGTGTTCAGCAGTTCCCTGATGCAAGACCAACAATTGTTTCAATTGTTTCATATCTTACCAATGACTTCATTGAGTTGCCAACTCCACAAGAATCTGCAATCGTGTTCCATCGTCAAATGAATGCAAAAGAGATTCCACAAGATTCAAGTTCAAGTCGGTCAATAAATACTTCCACGCCTTTGACGATCAACGACTTATCTATAACCGAAGTTCTTCCTCGATAGTAGTTTGAAGTTATGTTAGTTTCTAGGATCAAATCCACAATCTCGTGCTTTAAACTCTTAGAATATACTTAGGTCACCAACGGAACTATCTTAAATGTATGTTATTTCCTTTTGTTATTGACATCCAAGAATGTTTTAATTGTATAATAAAATGTCATTTGAACAATATTATTCGAAAAGATTGAATCATGAACTTGTATTTTTTATTTATTGTTTACTACTCTCTTTTTTTTCTTTTTTAAACCATGTATCAAAAAAGAACAACTAATGCTGTATTGGAATTAAGCAGAGAAAAAACCCTGATACTTAATGTTGTATTGGATAATATGTGTGATTTGGAAAATAACCAATTTCCACATTGGAGTTTACACACATTGTATAGCTTTCAACACCATATAAATGATACCAAACCTTTTGAGAAAAGGGGACCAAAGCTTTAGGAATTTTTTAGCTTTCTCTTCTATTTCTTCTACTAGATACACTTTGGAGCCAATTCTTTCTAGAATCCTTCGGAATTCATAGTTTATCCCTTCGAAATTTAGAATGATCATAGTACCATTTTGAGGTTGTATTTTTAGAACGGATCATACATTGTCGTGGAACTCTGATACAATTTGTACATTGTTTGTTTTGTCCTGAGGACGATGTAGTTGATAGTTTTCTTGCATATTTTTTGACAGTACTGTAATAATCTTAAAAAAGTATGGATACAAAAGAATAATCAAACAACTCAAAAGGCCAGATATTGCCCAACCAAATTACAATCTCAAAACAAAGCTGGGAGAACAGTAGCTATCGTATCTTATCGGGTTTAAACAAACCAACACTCAAAACTGCATTTCATTAAAAGTTTTCAATGAATCATTTACATTTCTTCTATTCATCTTTCCAAACAAATTCAATCATCAAAGGGTATTCCAAGTGACTCCATCTCTAAAAACCATTTCATCATCAAAGGGTAAATGAGGTTATTGGGCACAATGCCCTTATAGAGCATTTGCTTATACATCATCAAAGGGAAAATTACATTAATTCTGACAAAGTCCATACATGATTCAAATTACAAATCTCCATTTCCTCACTCCTTTTCAAAGTTATATTAATTGATACTAGAAAACATAGATTGTTGAGTGTTGATAACAATTATACAACTAATATAAAATTTAATAAACTATTGAGGAATAAAAGTACTTGCGGTTGCGGACATTTGATTGTTTGAGAATAGTGCAGAGCTATTGGCAGATTGAGTAGAACTTGATTCTTGTGCAAGAACGTTTGAATTCGTTCTATTATGCAAGAAAAACGCAGGTTCTTGTGGAGTTGGTAATTCAACTGCATAACTGCTAAGGTAAGAAGAAACTGTCGTGATTGAAGGTCTAGCATCCGGATCATGTTGAACGCATAATAGACCAATCTGAATGCACTTAATGACTTCATTTGTAGAATAATCTTCTTTAATATTTGGGTCCAAAATACTGATAGGTGTTTGATCCATCCACTGTCTCCATGTCTGAATTAATGTGTGAAATTAAATTTCTCAATTATTATCCCGGTCATATGTGATATATTTAAGAGCAAAGAATATTTTTTTCTTAACTCTTCGATTACTATGGAAAAAAGACTCAAGTAACCTGAAATTCGATCAAAAAATATATAAAATCTGTCTAAAGATTGTTCCAGGTTCCGACTAGAGCATATATATATTTATCATAATAGAAAAATGAAAGGGCACTATTGTTAGATCATTATACTTACATACTTCAAGAGGTCATAAGCAACATGGTGTGGAGTAAATGAACTTTTATTCTTCTTTCCAGCAATAATCTCTAAAAGCATAACTCCAAAACTATAAATGTCGGATTTTTCAGAAAATTGTCCGACCATTGCATATTCCGGAGACATATAACCACTACAAAATAAATTAAATGTATTTTAATTAAGAATAAGTGGGAAAAGATTTGTATAAAAAAAAGTAGAAAAAGATAACAGAGGGGTCAACATTCAAAACTTACAATGTTCCAACAATTCTATTTGTACTTCCCTCGTCTTGACTTATTTCAACAATTCGAGCCAAACCAAAATCAGAAATTTTAGGAATCATATTTTCGTCTAATAGAATATTGCTAGGTTTGAGATCCCGATGTATAACTTTGAGTCGAGAATGATCATGCAAATAAAGAATCCCTCGAACAATTCCTCCTATGATGTTGAAGCGTTCACCCCAAGTTAACAACTTTTGTTGTTGAGAATCTACAAAAAGTTCACGAAATAAAATTATGTCCATATATAGAAAAAGGTTATATATATATGTAATGCATCAATCTAAATATTGACAAATGAAAGAGTTTAAATTGAAAAGTGTCTAACCAAATAGAAAGTAATCAAGACTCTTGTTGGGCACAAATTCATAAATAAGTATTTTCTCATGTTCTTCAAGGCAAAAACCAATAAAAGCCACTAGATTTCTATGTTGAAGCTTGGCTATCAACAAAACTTCATTCTTGAACTCTTCTACACCTTGATTAGAACTTTTTGAAAGCCTTTTTATAGCCACTTCTCTTCCATCAAGAAGGATACCCTAAAACATACTAAAAAGTTATTTTTGTGAAAAAACAAGAATATAAAAAACAAGGACCCGTCTTCTGTCAAACAATGATATTTGGTTATCCTTGTTCAAAAAAATGACATTTGGTTATGAATTTTCCTCTTCAATTGAGATAGAGTGAAAATGATAACTAACTAGAGAAAATACATTTTCGAAAATACCAAAACAATGGTTTGAAATTTTTCATAAATGTTTCCTATTTTTAAAATACATTTTCAGAAATACACTTTTCAATCATCCATAATGTCTAAGCACTAAGTTTCTTTTGCATTTTCTCACCTTGTAAACCTCTCCAAACCCGCCTTTGCCAATGTAATTGTCCTTAGAAAAGTTGTTAGTCGCTGCTTCAATTACCACCCAATCAAATTGCAGTGGTTCTAAAGTGGCACTTTCTTCACCAACTAAATACAATTTATTTGATTTAGTTTTTAATTTAGGTTATTAAACTTCTTAAATCTTACAAGAAATTGGAAGATCAGAAGAACCTTTCGTCATATATAAATCAGACAGTACTTACAATTTTCTCGAAGAATAGTCTTACGACTCTTTCTTCCCCTTTTCTTAAGCCAATAGTAGCCAATAGAAAATAGCATCACCGAAATAATTGTAGGGACAACAATGAAGACAATTTTCTGTTTTTCTGCACAAAATAATTAACACTTATAAATCTCATAATTCAAATGTAGCGATAAACAATACATTGAATCGAATCCTACTGGAGCAAAAGCTTTACCTGCATTTCCATGCGGCTGAGCTTCGTCACCCTCCATGTAAAATCGAAACAATTCAAACCTCAGATTGCAGCTAGGATATATAATTCTTCCCCCAACACTACTCAAATTTGACCATGGAATTGATGTAGTGATCACATCATTTAGACAAGAAGCGCATTGCTGACCAGATAAATCTCGCGTACATTGTCCAAGACTATACAAGGTTTGTTTATCATTCAGTTTTAATGAATTAGTCTTATACATTTCATCACTGTCCCCTGTATCATTCGCAAGTTGAGATAACTGAGTTGATAATGTACTAGTGAACCAGGTTTGGTTTGGGATGGAATAAGTGATATTTATATCTCTATACATAGGACTTCTTTCGATGTTAGAGAGGATATTTTGATCTGAATAGCGAACCAAGCAGTGGCTGTACCAAATTATGCCCTTTGGACATGAAAGACACTTTGAGTATATTTGATCCGTTGCATTTTTCACACATTGACCACAGAGGCGAACGGAAAGGTCACCTCGACACATGAAGAGGCCGTACACCATTTCTTCCACTTTAGCATAATGGAATAATTTTTTGGCATTTGTGGCGTTGGAAGACAAATAAGAGAGAAGTAATTTGAAGTTATTGTTAGTGATTGTACTGTGGTTTCTTGAGCAATTATAAGAAAGATAAACTGGATCTTGTGAAGATCTTTTTTCTTGTTTTGAATTGTTTGTTTGAGGAACAAGCACATTTGTTGAAGGAGCATTAATAGACCTATAAAAAGGATATAGTTCGTATCTAATATTACAACTAGGATATAAATTTCTCCCACCCTGCTTTCCATCATACACGTCTGAAAGTTTCCTAATAGCACGACCGAGGCAGGTTCTGCAATCATTGAACGACAAGTCTGGTGTGCACTGAGCTAGACAGTAGAGCCTCTGAGATTCAGAAATCTGTGTTTCTATCGTCGCAAACTTCGTGTTCTTGTCATCAGTAAGTGGTCCTGCTGCTTTCTCTGCAGTTTTATTCATCGTCGGAAACAATATATGCATGAAGCTTTCTGTGTTAGATATGTTGTATTGGTTAAAGATGTAAATACCAGGAGATTTTGTAAGGGTGGAAAAGAAATAGTTATCGGAGTAACGAACAAGGCAGTCGTCGTAATAAATCACGGCTTGTTTGGATAAAGGGCAGTCTAAGGACAATTTTTGAGTTGCATTAACTACGCATTCCTGACAGATTTGAGAGGAGACGTCACCCCTGCACATGAACAATCCATAGACAGAATCAGTGGGATCTACACTAGTGACTGTGGTGTTGTAGAATTCAGTGTTACCTATGGCTTTTGATGACAAGGTAGAGAGGAGGGTCATGAGATTAGTTTGGAAGGTGCTATTGGCTGTGGTACTGTCGTTGGTCGAACAATCTTTGATAACAAGGTAGACAGGAGGGTCTTGTGCCTTGATAGTGGCAAAATAGAAGAAACTAACAAGCATAGAGAAAAAGAAAATTTTAGAGGAAGCCATGGAATTTGGTTGATTTGCAATCATAGAGGTGCAATGAAGAGTTATAAGGCTTAATCTGAGTCATAAAATGTGCAATGTACGCGGAAAGCTAATGTATTCATTTCTCATGTTTGGAGAGGTGATTTATGGTCAAGTTGACCAGAAATCATCCCACTTGGTAAATCAAAGTGGTGACGGCCAAGGTAAAATTACATAAAATAATAAAGATCATATTAATGATAAAGATAATAGGATAGTGCCTAGTTTTTTTTTTTTTATATATTATTGAATATTTTTTTACTTTTTATATATAAGTTTATAAATAATATATATGTATAATGTGCGATTATTATATTCCCTTCGTCTCAAATTAAAAGTCGTTTTAACCATTTCACACGTATTAAGAAATGTAGTTAATTTTGTATACGAAAGAGATATTAAGAGTTGTTTTACAAAAGTGTCCTTAATAAATTAAATAATTGAAAGAAGAGAGACTAATAAATATTTAAGGGTATAATAGAAAATGTAACATTAGTGCTTCATTGGTATTGTAAAACGACTTATAATTTGAGACAACTTTTTACCCAAAGTGACTTATAATTTGGCGAGGATAATATATACCAATTGCAAGCATTTTATTCATTCAGAAACAAGATGAGGCGAGGATAAAGGCTATTTTTAAGGTGGAGCAGATAGGGTTTATGCCATCTCTTCCCCTTTGAGTATGTTTTCTTTTTTATATTCTTTATGTTTTATGTTTCCATGAGCAAATAAACAATGATTAGGGTTATAAGATGAATTTTTGTTTATTTGTTGGAATTCATTAATGCAAAGTCTTTATATAGTTATGATTTAAGTTCTTATCAAATTTTTCAACTTTTCTGATCATGGTAATGCTTTTGGGATCTCTACGTACAAATAAGTTCTAAGTGTATCCATTGAAGAACATTAGGCAGAAAGAAGCATCTAGGGTATCATGTATGATCTCTAGGTTTTTGGAAAAGGTTGAATTACCTTGCTTTAATTCGAACAAGAACTATAATTGAAAGTTGTTTATTTATCTTAATTTGACAAGTTAGGGTTTTTAAATATGTTAGACTTATGTTTTAGAGAATTTACTTAATACCACTCTAGTTAAGAACGGTTACACATAAGTAATTCTATAGACCAATCATGGTTTCATAATCCACACATCGGTTATCAAGTGCTTTTATCATAATGGTTTTTACTCATATATTATTCCAACAAAGAAGACATAGAGGATTCAAAGAATCCTAATCGCCGTCTAACTTATAAAATAAACTCTTTACTTTTATGCTAACTACTAATCGCATTGAGCATGCAATTCAAAAGTTCAACCCCTTTAATTGCCTTCTTAGTTTAAATAGGTATAGTGAATTGCTTAGATGACAACAAAAACGATAACATACTATTTTATTACTTGTTATAGTTTGATGCAGTTGCCAAATTTGTCGTCAAGTTTTTGACAGCCTAGGATTTTAAGATTAATATTAACTTATTCTAAAATAAATAAAAAAATATTTCATCTTTTTAGGTAGTAGTTTTTAGGTTGGTTAGTTTTTATCTTTCAAGTTTGTTTTATTTTTTTATCCTTAAAATCGGAAGAAAAAAAAATATAGTACTACTCACCCTTCATAGCAAACTCTGCGAAGTAGCATTTGAGTTTTGTTTCATGCGTGGTGCATGTGCAAGAATCAAAGGTGTACGGGGTCTGGTAATTTAGATCGGTTTTGAGGCAAAAATTCATCCGATTTAAAGAGAATTATATGTGGTATGGTTCCATTTTGGATGTTTAATTTTAAAAAATCGATCTGATTCAATTTGATTCAGGTTAATTGTAAATTTGGATATTCAGGTTTGAATATCCAAATTACAAATTGTAAATTTTTTTATTAATAATAATCTTATAGAAGTATGATACATAATATGTTTGATATAAAATATAACATATGATTTATAAAAAAAATATATATAATAGTATGAAATAACAAAGATTAATTATCTTTGATACATATGACATCGAAACAAAATTGATTAAATTAAACTCACACGTAGTATTAAAAGATTTAAAAATAAATAAAATTAATAGCTTAATAAAATATGTTATACTTATAAAAATGGAAATATGTATTAAAATATATGTATGCAGTTTGGTTCGGTTCGGTTTGATTCACTTTTGAAAAATCAATCCAAAATCTGATCTAATCCAAGTGCTCTTTACAAAATGTCATCTAAACACATCCAATAATATTTGGTTTTGTGCAATTTTTTATTTTTTTGGCTCGGTTTGCGGTTTTAATTTGGATCGGTTTGATTTTGAACATCCCTAAAAATCATACCCTTTGATCCAACAATCGACAAAACCAATAGAACACTCTAGAAGTGTATACGTTTAGCACGAAAAGATGCAATCATTCCACTCATAGATTCCGGTGAAACTTTGATGACAGTCTATCATAACATATTTTTAGAGTATTTTTAATTAAGTTTTTACCCAATTTCTACTAGTTTAGTATTTTATTTATAGTCAATTTGAATAAATTGTTGTTTTTTAATCTTTTTGACTAAAAATAAACGATATCATTCATTCAAATTGATAGAGTAAATCAATACAATACAAATTTTTTAAACACAAAGTGGTCAATTCAACGAACAAACTCACAACATCCATATTAATAGCATTTAACGCAAAAGTACACAAGCCAAATAAGCCAATACATATGACTATATTAAAGTTCCCAATGAGTAAAAATTAGAAAGAGAGAAAACAAAAATACTCTTGTAAAAAAAATGTAAATATAGTAATGCTTATGTTCCATCGTTAAATATGTTTTTAGCAAATGACAAATTGTTCGAAAGAATTTGAGTTCGATTTTCAAATAAAACAATTCTTGACTAGACTTTAATTACCTCCGGTCGAACTTCGGATCACCATGACCCCTTTACCTCGAGAATTAGATGGTTAACACAAAAAGAAAACGAAAATTAACTAAATAGAAAAATTGTATATGTGTGTGAGAGACATGAGATTTTTCTCACAAGAGTCTTTTATTTTGCAAAGTTATATCATTAAGGTACATTCCATTTAAAATGTGTTGTGAAAACGACTATATCAATATATTTTCTGAAATATGAGATAATTTAAAACAATATGAAGTATAAATATTTTAAACTATTGATATTAATTGCTAATTAATCTAGTAATATGGTAAATATTATAATTAGATTAATCAAGGGACCATAACATAATAGATATTGAGAGCTGCTAACTTACATCCACCTTAAAACACTAAAGTGCAAGTTAGTAAGTTGCATCCACTCGTCTTTTACAAATAAATCAAACTCCTTTGTTCAAGTCACTTGAAATAAAAGGTTATAGTTATGTAAAATTCATTTAACATTCATTAAAAAAGAAAATAACCGTTTTTGACGAACACCAATAATCTTGAGTGTTTTAGGGCCCGTTTGTTACAGCTTTTTTTTATAAGAAAATCACTTTTTTTTAAAAAAATAATCACTTTTTTTAATATTGCATCTGTTTGTTCCAGATTTTCATAAAAATCAGAATCTAAAAAAAATCTAAAAACTGCTTCAAATGAGAAGCTGTTATGAGCAGCTTTTTTTTAATAGATTATTTTTAGAGGAGAGAGAAATTTGTTACTAAAATTACAATCATATCCTTGTTTTGCTATATATACAAAGACTAATCTTCCTTTTTTCACAGCCTAATCGTTATTCTTCTTTCTATTCTCTAAACAAGTGAGTTCCCTCTTTTATTTTTTGCTGTAGATCATCTAAGTTGTGAAGGTTAGCAATTCTATTATCTTTTTGATTCATTTATAATTGAACCTGTATATATATTTTTTCTATTTCTCTTTCCATTATCATATTTTTTGTGTTGTTTTTGTCTATTTTGGATGTTTTTTC
>Ga0315913_1011386_pt1 | contig 10064 bp, 6 predicted proteins | sample MpolsnodulesMG_FD_207736 | JGI IMG/M metagenome (GOLD analysis project Ga0315913, IMG submission 207736) | Medicago polymorpha root nodule microbial communities from Los Angeles, California, United States - small nodules | ecosystem: Host-associated > Plants > Roots > Nodule | place: USA...
CAGATATAAGAAAAGGACAATTCGAAATAAAATCAGCTATAATTGAATTAACAATAAAAGTACCTTAGGGTCCGAAATGAAGCTAAGGAGCAAACGAAAACAATAAAAAGGATGAAATATTTGAAGTTAGTGGAATTAAAGGAAGGAGATGGACGCAAGCGCTTACGCATACATACCCCCTTCAATATTCTAGTACCTTTCTTTATTTTTTTTAGTTTGAAACTTTTTTAAAACTAAATTTTCAATTTTTGAGTTAAGTTTAGTTTTTTTTATTGAATTACATTACATGTTCCAAGATAAATTCATCCACTATATAAAAACAACTATTAAAACAAAAAAAGAAGATTAAAAATAATAAAAATATATTTGACAAATGTGTGGTATTGAAAGATACTGTAGTTAAGAAACTTATTTTACAAGAAAATTTGAGGGATGTGTTTGACATGTCATTGTCTAAATCAAGGTTCAAGCATTATTTGAACTTCATCAAATTTGTCGAAGAGTAATTCATTGATGGACAGAGCAACAAGGTGGTTGATGGTTAAATTGATATCACTGCTAACTTAGAGTCAAGGGGCAAAAATGTTGAAAAGTGGCTCAAAATTTGGTGGTGGAGTTATGAAAAATTGTGGCATGATTTGTTGTAATCGAGACACGATTAGATGCAATTAAATTTCATGTTTTTGGTTCGTCAAAGACCGTGGCACAATTGGTTGAAATTGTGGCACGATTTTGCCTACAGCTAGCAACAGTACATGAACGAATTGCAGGTTAAGTCGTGATACATACAATTTGTGACGCAATTTTGTCTAAGTATGGACAATGTATAAAGTTGGTTGAGTTATCAAGTCAGCTACTGATGGCTTTTAAACTCCAAAAAAGCCACCAAGAGGTGCATAAAGTCAGTTTAAAAATCACTTTGAGCAGGATAGGACTGATTCAATTAAAAAAAATAAAATTATCATTTATTAATTACATGAGCTGATAAACTAAAGGTTCATTAATTAATATATAAAATGATTTATAAACTCTGACTTCTAGTTCTCATATATCCCAGCGATTGAAAGACAAAGACGCCTTCCATTTTATCTTCGCCGGAGCTTCCTCGCCTCCGTCTGCCTCGATTGGTGAGTTGATCCCTCTCAATTTGAAATTTGAAAGATCCTGATCTGATTTGTTTTGAGAATTTGTTTGTTTGTTTGAAGATGACGACAATACGTAGGTTTTGCTGCAATGACCTTCTTCGTTTTACAAATGTCAATCTTGACCATCTCACTGAAACTGTATGTAACTACTCAATCTAGTGTATTTCACTTTAATAAGTTCATTTGTTCTTAATTCTTAAGTTTGTTTGTTTCAGTTTAACATGTCCTTCTACATGACCTACCTAGCACGATGGCCTGACTATTTCCACCTCGCCCAAGGCCCCGGTAACCATATCATGGGTTACAGTATGTTTTCTTTCTTTCCCCCCCCCTTTTTTTTCTCTCTTTTTTTGCATCTGCTAATGCATGATATCATTAATGTAATTTAGTTATGGGTAAAGTTGAGGGGCAAGGAGAATCTTGGCATGGTCATGTTACTGCAGTAACTGTTGCTCCCGACTATCGCAGGCAACAATTAGCCAAGAAACTAATGAATCTTCTCGAAGACATCAGTGACAACATGTAAGGCGCTATCCATATCTTTCATTTTTAATCTCTGTGTGTCTGTGTGGAGGTCTTGATATAAGTTAGAATTGGATTTTGCAGTGACAAAGCCTATTTTGTTGATCTATTTGTGAGAGCATCAAATGCACCAGCCATCAAGATGTATGAAAAGGTAATCATTCTCTACTTTTCATTTCAAATTGTGTTAGATATGTTTCTTAGTTAGACATATAGACCTGTAGTTTCAACACTCAGCAAATCCTACTTATACTAGCCATTTGTTATAGTTTTTGAGAGGCTTCAAAAGCAGTTGTATTTTTAAGCCAGAAAATGTTGCTTTGATAGTAGGTGTAAACATTATATTGGGAAGCACAGTTATCTCATTTGCATTGAGAGGAATCTCAATCAAACGGGCTGTAGGTTCTACTCCATGGCTTCATGTGCCGTTTCCTGTGATGTTACCCTCCACCATGAAAGAACTCTATTTTCAGTATCCAAGCCAACATGTAGAAAAATCATAAGCGGTTTTGCTAGAGTTTCCACAAAATCTAACTTCTCATTAGATTATGAGTGCTTCAAATGAGAACTGTCACCACCATCTTGGAGTATGGTAGCTGCAGCATAGTAGAGAAGTTAAAGCAATTAATCATAGATGCCTTCTGTTTAAAAACTTGGGTAGGATATCTATCCCAATTTATTTCACTTTTCAGCTTATTTCTGCTGGCCATTTTGTGTAGATTGTACAACACAATACAACAACAACCAAGCCTTATCCCACTAAGAAAGTAATTAAGTGTATAACGACAAACAAAGCCTTTTTCCAATTGGTGGAGCCAGTTTTTATTTTTATATATATTTCGTGGAACCGGTGTTATAATATTCTATCATAAACTGTCTTTAATTATAGACCTTTTAACTCCAAATACTTCTAAATGGTTTGTCCTACAGTGTTTTTTAGATAACATCTATAGCTGATTATAGTCTATAGATAACACCTACAGGCTACAGCCTTTTACCCTCTTATTAGTGCTTTTACAATTTTTCTTCACACGCCTAAGTTGAGACTCTGTCCTCTTTTCCATATTATGTTGCTATGTGCTGCCTAACTATGTCCCTAATGCTTTCATTCATATCTCACTTTGTCTTGTGGTCCACTCATTCATTATAACATTCTCATCTCTGCTATTTAAGCTTACTTTCTGCCTATGTAAATATTTTAACTAAATAAATAATCTAAATATAATATAAATTTGAATACAACTGCGACCTCACTTAGTCAGATAAGGCTTGATGGTTGATTGATAAATTTGAATACAACTGTACCTAACAAAATCTGAATATGAAATACTAATTATATAAAAAAATAAAGAAACTTAGCAAATAGCATCAAATAGTCCGTGTTTTATGCTTTGAACCTATTAAACATAGGTTTGATTATTTTTTTCAAAAATTTACCTCCACTTCTCACAAGAAGTTGGTATATAATTTGTCGTAAAACGTCTATTGAGATGAAATATTGTCTCAATGGATTGGCAGTCTTGCAATCGTAAAACTGAGCCGTTTTAACTGATAAAGTTGTAATTGGTTCAGGTGATGTGGCTAGTTCATGCGTAATCTGGAATTTCAAGCTGGTTTGGTCTGATTTTGCAAACAACAGACAAAACAAAATTTTCAGATTGTGGTTTTTTGGTTCTTGGTTATTTTGTCCCACATCAGTTGGATAATAATACAATTAAATTAAGGGCATGCTATTTATGATTAGGAATTTTATTATATATTAAAATATAACGTCATTGTAAATTGAATGTTAGGGTTTTTATTGGGAGTTTACAGATTATTACTTATCAATATTTTAGGAATTTAATGTATAACTTAAATCAGGGGATATGGACTTCCGTTTGTTGGATTAGGATATGTTTTCTTCATTAGACCATTTGTTGGATTAGGATATATGTTTTCTTCTTTAGATTTTTTGAGTCTAAAGCTTGAATTGCTAACTAATTCTTTTCCCATTTGACATCTTAGCTTGGCTATGTGATTTATCGACGAGTGCTACGTTATTATTCTGGGGAAGAAGATGGATTGGGTATGGTTCCATGTTTTTGTTTTTACTTCATCTCTTATTCTCTTTGAACAAAGTCCGTGTCACTATTTATTGGTTCTCATTTTTACCCTTTATTTTCAGATATGAGAAAGGCATTATCTCGTGATGTTGATAAGAAGTCCGTTATCCCTCTTAAACGACCTGTCACTCCTGATGAGTTAGAGTACGACTAAATTTTCATTTTATGAAACTATGTTGTTGTTATTGTAACTATGTTGCATGAGCTTATTTTGTGCCTTAAAGCAAATATATTGATTATTTATTGTATGTTATATTTTGTTCTACTATTAATGAAACTCATTTGAAATTTAAAGTAGTGTCCCTGTTGGAAGTCTTTTCTTACTACTTTTAAAAGCTTAACTACTTTTAGACGTAAGCCCTATGGTTACTTGGTTGGTTTTGAGCAGGAGTGGACGTAGGTGTATGGCTAGACAAGAGAGCTACTTTTACTTAGACGTAAGCCCTATGGTTACTTGGTTGGTTTTGAGCAGGAGTGGACGTAGGTGTATGGCTAGACAAGAGAGCTACTTTTACTTCCACTATTTTCTTATCTTTGTATATAAATGGATTCAACGTTATTTTTATTTTTCATGATAAATTGATAGCATTAATAAGACGTATATTTAAAAAAAGTGTTGTAAAGACATCTCCCAAGATCGTTTAAGTTAGATGTTTGCAACAAATTACTTTTTAAGTTTTTATATAACAAATTAGTTCCTTAAGTTATAAAATGTTTACATTGTTATCATTTTTTCATTGGAACTCCGTTAAAAATGGGTTTATGTTCCTGTTTAACATTTAGTAAACATTGAGGTGACATGTCCAAAATGTGTGCTTATGATGCCAAGAATGATTACTTACATACGTTTTTTTCTTTTCTTGTTTCCAAATTCAAACTTAATTTTATATATAAATATTTCATCAACAACATTATAAATCAAGTAATCAATCAAACCAAGAATGAACAATGCTACTTGTATACCATAATTTTGAGAATAGTAAATTTAGACCTACCAACTTAGGATTAAACGGTTACATAATCACTTTTTGAATGAATCGTTTGAATTCCTTTTTTTTTTTACCATAATAATTAATAGATAAATAACCTTTTTTCACTGCACTAACTTATCACCTTGGGCTGGCTCTGTCTCAACTCTCAAACGTTAATTTTCCTCATGAGGTTACAAATGTAATGATGAAAATTGAACCCTATCCAAAGGAAAACTAGGCATGAAAAAGACTGTTACTGGATTATTAGCAGATGCCCACTGCTGAGTGTTCAGTTGCATCTCGAGTTCCGACTTCTTGCGATGTCAGGAACGTATTCTGAAGCTGAGACTAGTGTCTTTGATGCAATCAATCATTAAGCTAAGTTTAAAAATGGAATTAGAAGACCTCTAGAAAATAGCCCGGCTGATGAATGCAAGTATCTTCTATGATGAAGTTGAATGTCTATGATTTAAGGCATACTTGACAACTTCGTAAAAGGAGACAACTATTCCAACAGATGGACCAGCACGACCTACACGGGGAGCAATGCCGGTAAATAACCCCCTTAATCCTCCATCCCTGTCCCAAGAAAAGTGCAGAACCCAAAGTCAGTCCAAAGTCTATGCCCTAAATGACCCTCTTAATTTTTCTCAATAAATAACATAATCTACAATGGAAGAAATCTGATGATATCAGATCAATACCACTTCAAAAATAATGACATACCTCCAAATTTCAAGCAATGTTGTTCTTGTAGTCATTTTTAATGCCCTTTCAGGATCCTTCTGGGAATATTAAAAAGAGACCATTTTTCAGCAAAAAGGTATGGAACATCCCTATAAATGGATTATAGATTTGGTGCTGTAAAAAAGTACACAGCTTAACATTGTAATCAACCACAGCCATAGATATGAGATTGGAAGGTCCAGATTACACATCAGCTTTATGAGCTTCACCGTTAGATCAAATCGGACGGTCCTGGTCTGTTACAGCATCCTGCTGTAACAGCAGGAAATCCAAGTCCCCTATAAAGTTGTGATCCTGGCCCAGTCATCACATGATCACACTATGCTTTAATGTTTAAACTTACTAACCGAAAATTAGGCAAGTTTTGTTCTGTATAATGTACCAAGCCTACTACAGTTTAGCAATGCCTAATTCTAACTATATCACACTTCTGCACAATTTTTTCATTCAATTTGAAGCCCAATGTGTCAAAATATTCATGCATAATATTCTCCAAAAATGTAGTAAGATTGTATACGGCAACTCTACAAGTTGATCTGTTTAATTAACCATACCTATGAATGTTTAGCTATGCATAATTATCCTAACTACATTTGCAGTGTGCACAAATTTTCATTCAATTTGAAGACCAATGCCATATTCTAAAACAGAATATCTCCAAAAAAGTTGGAAGTTTGTATTATTTGTATATACAGCACATTCATGAACAATATTCTGATGTCAGAATCCAAGCTCCACTGATTTTAAGGACCAAAACGGAATTAAAATGTGGGAAATTTGACTCTTGTCAGTGGCTAACAGTGCATTTTTTTGTGTGATATATTATATTTGACTTCTGGGCAGGAAGTAAGGTGAGTGAAATGCATGTAAAATTATCACTAAGAGCAAGGTTCTACTCTAACCTCTATCTGTCGTCGGGTTTTTGCCACATCCAGTGGACACGTGGCAGCGGATGCTAGAGTTCCTGCTACAAAACCAGCAGAAAAATTAGCCCCAAGGACAGTCGTGGCACTTGCTTCTTCACCAACAAATCCAAGAATTTTTTTCCTTATCTGCAAATAGATCCAAATCAATGCATGCACTAAGAAATATTAGAAAAAAGAAAGTAAAATTGACTTATTCATTTCATAAATATATCATCTTACCGGCTCAAGGGTTGACCAGCAAATTGCAGAGTATGGAACATCCCTAGAAAGTTGTGCTCCAAGCCCAGTCCACCAGAAACGGTACCTGTGTACTATTTAAACAATTTAATCAAAGTTATTACTAATTGAGGCAACCAAAAGAACATAGACATCATACAATGCAACAAAAGTAAACTCAAACTTGTTTTAACTCAGAAGGAAAACAGAGAAAGATAAATCACAGAGATGCAATGAGTACACTTACAGTTTTGAAGAATACTTGCTCCCTTGTCTGGGTTGATGGCTCCAAGTAATGTCTTCCATACACCTGGAGGTTTGTCGCCTTGTGTTACTCTAAATGCCTAAGAACGGGAGAAAACATGTGAGCTAAAGTCAATAATTTAACTGGAAAAACTACATAACATAATTTCCTTAGAGAAGTAATTATAAAGAAATCACAGCATTGTATGTATTAGTATAGGAAGATCTTCCTTTATTTGCTTTTATTAGTGTGTCTGTCTATATAAAGAGACATTCTCTTATCTATGCATTTGTACTTTTTCTTTATATTTTCAGGTAATAGGACATATTCTATTTCCTTAATTTTAGGATGGCAATTAATAGAATCTACGTATGTTAGTCTACAAATTGCAAAATGTCGTTGTAGTTTGTACACTGTCAATCATATCTTATATGATATCCAGTCAATTTTCTCTCTTCACTTCATGGCAAATTATGCAATGCATCAAAATTTTAGCATAGATTTTTTTTTACCTGCATGCGAGTCCTTGCAAGTTCTACAGGATAACAGGAAATGCAAGCCAATGAGCGTGCAAGTGATCCTGCTACTAATGGAACATAAGGCGTTAAATTTGGAGAATTTTGAGTTGTATACTCCTCCATAAAGTTGCGGAAGATATCATAACACGGCATATAAATTCCAACCTATTTGACAGGAAACACACTCAGATCATTAGTACACTGTATATAACTAAATGTGTGATGAACATGCAAAATTGGAGAACCAAAATGAACAGTATAATCATTCCTCTAAAGCAAGCCAACAATCACACATGAAAAAATTCAAGAAAGAAAAGATAGCTTACACTTGGCATGGCCAATGCCAAACTAGCATTTGTGCCTCTCCACAATCTGGTAAATCCTTCCTGCATAAATTCACTCCTGTGAACCCTCTTATAGTAAGTAATTATTATGTTGAAATGAAAAAAGCGACTAGGAATAAAAGTACACTCAAACAATGAATGATTTAACGATTCCTATCCTACATGTTCCCTTTTATTTTGGGTGCTAAAAAACCAGAATTGCCTAATAATTTCAAAAAACCCAAAACAAGTTTTAAAATTCCAAACATGTCCATATTAGCCCAAATATATTCATAACCAGAAATAAGTTCAGATATCAAAACCTTTCCATATCTCCAAACCCACTCAGTCACCTCTCATTCTTGTCCAGAATTCCTGTAAACTTAGCTTGATCGTTTTTCACTCTCTCGCAGTGTATAATCCCCTAGGAGTAACCCCCGATATTCCCCCCTCTCTCTGAGATGGACGAATGCTATCAATTTGTCTCGCAGTTTGAAAGTGTCAAACCTATGAAGCACGGACACTCCTCGGATTAGGGGTGTCCCGGTGTAGGACACGCGTCAGTGTCCGACACCGACACGACACCTATGATTACACTGAATTATGTCATTTTATCAATGAGCTGTGTTATTTGAACAACCATTTTAAGGACAACTTAAAGGACGGCCATTGATTTACAAAGAAAATGAGGTATTGACACAAAAACCAAAACAATAGAAAGAGAAAGTAAAAACATAATGTGAGTATGAGAGAAAAAGTTGTCACAAAAGATGTAAAAAAATGGTTGTACAAATATCATTTCTCTTTATCAAATTATTATCCATGTCGGTGTGTCCATGTCTGTGTCGTGTATAGTGTCCGTGTCTGTTCTTCATAGTGTCAAACACTACTTAATCCAGTACATTTTAGAAGATTCTCATTTCTATTAGGTTGTTTGACAGATTTCAGTTTACGATTAAGAAATCTGTTATTCAGTTATCTTTGTACTGGTTGCACATCAAGGTATACGGATTTATGAGCACTTGTGCAATTTATAATTCAAATACAGAAAGCTTTCAGGATCAATTGGTTGGGTGAAAAACCTTATGATAGTTAACTCACTATTTAAACACATTTTTTCAGTTGAACTGAAGCAACAACTACAGGAGCATATTAATGGGGTTTACAATTGATATGAAATGTATTTCAATAGTTACTCCGAGGATCACAACAGACTAACCTGACGTGTAACTTTGTAGAGTACATCTATCGTCCCTTTGTATGCCGGAGTAGTACATTTGATATTTTTTAAAACCTGAAAACAAAAAAAAACAAAAAAAAGTACTGAAAAACGCAAATATAGTATAGAAATGAAAAAGATGCAAAAAAAGAAAGCATGAATTAGTTAGTTACGGTGTTAGTTTGAAAAGAAGGATGAATTTGATAAACGTCATGGTAGGGAACTCCAGCAGCTTGAGCTTGAAGTCTTGTCTGAAAAGAAAGAAAGAAATAGAAAAATTGGATGAATTTGAAAAAGAATTAATTGATTGATTGAGGAAGGTAGAAAGGGTACCTTGGCGACCTCGAGTGGATTGACGATGACGGCGGAGATGAAAGCAGCGCTGGCGGCGGATAAAGCGCGTTCAACGATGGATAATTGCGCGTCGGAATGTGGTTGCGACGACATTCCATTCCAGGTTTAAGAATTGAACAAAGGAGAATGAATGATTTAGATTATATATTTTTTTTTGTGGCGTCAAAATGACGGTGCGGCGCCAAACAATGTGTAATTCCACACTTCAAGTCTTTTTTTATTTTATACCCATATTTTACAAGAGAAGAACATAATTAAAATTTGGCTTAAGTGCAGTTTTATCCCTTCTATTTTGATTGAATTTGTATTTTATCTCTTCTATTTTGATTCATTCAGGATTTTATCTCCCCTATTTCAAAACTTGGAATTTTACCCTCTCGTTTTATGTTTTTCTGGATTTTGCCCCCTCCCCCTGTTTTATCCACATAATTAATTATTTATATTAATTTTTTTAATGAAAAATAAAAATAAAACCAGAAAAATACTAAAAATAATGAATAAAAAATACTAGAAAAAATGCATAAAACTAGTATGATCTCTAAAAAAAAATAAAAAATAAGAAACTACTATGAAAATAGCAAATATTTAGAGGTGAAACTAGTTTTTTCATGTATTTTTAATTGAATTTTTCTTGTATTTTCATTGTTTTTCTATTTTGTTGGTTTTTATTTTTCCTTTATCTTGTTTTTTTTATTCTACCGAATTAATATTTTCTAATCATTTCTTTATTTTTCTAGTATTTTTTGGTTCTTCCGAATTTTAAAATAGGGGGGG
>Ga0315913_1011387_pt1 | contig 10063 bp, 5 predicted proteins | sample MpolsnodulesMG_FD_207736 | JGI IMG/M metagenome (GOLD analysis project Ga0315913, IMG submission 207736) | Medicago polymorpha root nodule microbial communities from Los Angeles, California, United States - small nodules | ecosystem: Host-associated > Plants > Roots > Nodule | place: USA...
TGATTGTTGTGTATTGTGTGGCTCAAGAACATGTATTTAGGATATTTGAGCTATATAATTAATGTGCATAGAACAATAAAAGGTGTAATTGATTCATTTTAGAAAATTGATGTGGATATGATGCTTCAAATTCTACATTGTAGTGTGCACATGTTTTTTTTTTAAAGATAAACATGTGTTCTTTATTTTTATTGATTCATGCACAATTAATGTTGTTGTCTATTGATTCATGTCAAACTTTATTTTGACATCAAATCACATCTGTTGATTTCAAAAGTTAATTCTAGAGATGAGTTGAGAATATTTTAACTAATGACAATTGTGAATATACTAATGTTACTACGAATGTCGTGTACAGAGAAGTCTTTCGTAATGTATCATAATTACTGTTTAAAGTAAGGTTATGGAACTAATTAATGTTACCACGAGTGCCATTTGTAATACATTATCATCACATTACCTATTTTTTTGGCGTAAACCGGGTATCCTCCACGCGTGCAATTGCAGAGACCTAACCTCTCGAGCATTGTGGGACTCAAATGAGCGGCAAGCTCTTCCTAAGAGTTCTCATCACATCACCTATAGCAATACGTTTATGTATTGCGTTATAGTTTATTTGTGATTGTTTTAGTCGGTAGGACCCGTGCATCGCACGGGTCGGTGGTCTAGTAGTACAAAATTACATCCTAGGTTAGAATTTATATTAAAACTTAAAAGATGATAACTATTTCCACTTATAAACATGTGATCATATCATATCTCATTTAATGTAAAAAAAGTGTTGTAGAAAAAAAGACTTATTTCAAAGTTTTGAATCATGTACAAGCGTCATTTTAAATATATAAACTATTTCCAAGTCTTGCAGGTTGGATAATAGACTAATTGGTCAAATATAAATTACTATTAAAATTACATTTTTTTTACAACATTCACCCTTAAACTAGTAAATGAATATTTATTATTTCTAGCTTGCAAGTAAGTTGACTCGATCTTTTGCTTCATAAGCTTTTCACTGACACATCTTCCGGGTGATGCCGAAAAGAAATGTATGTTGTAGTTATCAATACATTTATTCAACTTCTCTTTGATGGAATGAATGTCAATCTCAATGTGTTTAAATCTTCTAGCACATCTTCACACTTTATCTTTAAATTAAATCTTCTAGAACTTGTTTCATCCATAATAGTTCACAAATTTCTTATGTCATAGCTCGGAATTATGCTTTAGCGCTTGATCGAGAAACTACGTTTTTCTTTTTACTCCTTCAAGTAACTAGGTTTCAACACAAATAGGTACCATGACTTAAATAGATCTTCTATCACTCATTGTACCTACATAATCAACATCAGTGTAAGCCTTCATAATTTGACTTCCACCTCTTTTAAATATGATTCATCTCCCTAGGGTGGCTTTGCGATGTTTTAGAACATGTTCTAATTGCATACGCTAAATTTGTTGTAATGTGTGCAAAGTAAACCTACTCTTCCACTAATATCTGATACTGAACCTTCTCAACTTTGACACTTTCCTCCTCAAGCATATCCTGCAATTTTTCTCAATGGCAAGACTTGCAGGTTTGCGTCCAAGTTTTATTATTTCATGCAAAAGATCAAACACATACTATCTCTAAGATATATGAATGCCTTTCTTTGAGTAGGTTGCCTCAATTCACAAGAAATACTTGAGTTACCCAAGGTCTTTCATCTCAAACTCTATTCTTTAAGCAGTTGTCTTTTAGTCAAATCATCTCATGTAACAATAATATCATAAACATAAACAAGAAGTACAATCAATTCTCCTCCTTGTGAATCAAAAACAAAGTATGATCTCTTTGGTTTTGATTATAGCCAAAGCACATCATTGCCTTTGTGAATCTTCCAAACCATGAATTAGGGGATTTCTCTAGTCCATATAAGGTCATATTCAATCGACACACCTTGTTGGCTCCATTTGCAGGACCAAAGTCGGGTAGAATATCCATATATACCTCCTTATCTAAGTATACATGCAAGACCACATTTTTAATATCACATTGTTGCAATTCTCATCCAAATGAAGCAACAAAAGATTGTAAAATTTGAATTAAATTTATGTTTGTGTCACTGGTGCAAATGTCTCCTCATAGTCAATGTTATATTTTTTAGTATAACCTTTTTCCACTAGACTTGATATGTAACAATGAAGGGTTTGATTTCTTCTATATACCAAAGTTCATCCAACTGACTTTTTGACTCCTTGCCACTCAAACAATGAGTAAACCAATTGGATTAGTATCACAAGTATCATAAATATGAGAATCACCAATAGAGGAATAATTTTCAATACATACCTCCAGCTTATGCCATTGCATTGTTTCTGGAGCAGATCAATTTTATTTCTTCTCTTAAACATTATAATTGGTTTCAGAGGTGATGTGATGATTAATTTATCAAGCGTACTAAACATGGCGTTAATTAATAACATTTGTAATAAGTTTGTCTCCACATGAATGTAAAATTTCTACTTACAACGGCGAGTTTAAATAAGAATTATGTAACCAAAGGGGGTTGCACTTGGCAATGTTTAAGTTGATACAAATAAAGATAAAAAAATGTTTAGGTCATACTTTTTTTTTAGAGAAATGATTAGGTCATACTTAATTCCCCTCTTTTACATTACTTTTTAGTAACATGGTTTCTTTCCTACAATTCTTTAAATAAAGGAAATAAAGTTTTCATGACATTTGATCACAATAGCTAGTTCCACAGTGGACCTGACATATTTTCATGAAAAGTGACATCCGTTAAGACAATTGTTTATTCACTTTTATTGATTCTTAACATATAAATTGAGTAATATCTTATTCATTATGATAATAATTATTATGTTGCAAATAAGTTCAAAAACTAGGTTGATAGGAGCATGCTGTTAACAGACAATTGGATTTTGTCAGCGGTTCAATGCTAGTTGATGAAGTCAAGTAGGCATTAATTATGTTGAGAAATATTTACGCATTATCATTATAACGCATCAAGCATATATCCTTCTATGTATGTAACAAAAAAATAATATATCCTTCTCAATGACAACAAGGTTATGATAATAAATTCTATGATCAAAATAAAAGATGCATGAGCAACATGTGGTTGGTGCAAGTGTGAGTAGTATAATAATAGACCTAAAAACAATAAAATTCTAAGTTTTTACCGATATGAATTCTATAGCTAGCTTGTGCCTATGAAGAAAATTAAAGAATCGAATTAAAGAAATTTACAAGATATACTTTGAAGTTTGAACCATTCGAATTAAAGAAACAAGGATCAAATCTCTCAAATACTTAAACCGTAAACGGTACTGGTTCAATGTTCAAATGGTTGAAGTATATCTTCGGTTTTTAAAACATTGTTATGCACAGATTAAATTTTCCAACTTCAATTAACTATCCTTGAATTGTCTTGGATGCTTCATTATAATATGATGAAAATTAAGTGTTTTTTTTTAAGAAGCCCTAAAGGATAATATTAACTACGAAATAGATGATATCAAGCTAAAGCATAAGGTGTGCCTATCCAAGAATCAAACCAAAGTCTGTCATTACAAGAAAAAAATAAAAGGTGAATAATCGAGGATTGTTACAAAATGAAGAGCTTTCACTATTCCCAACCAACGTCCAATCCATTCTCAAACCACCTACCCTCAATCTCACCTACACCCTCTCGAATGCCACATAAATCTTTCCACCAACATGACGCCTTTGAAACCCCCCAGTTTGCCATAACTTTCCCTTATCAACATGTAACCTGCAACACCACTATCCTAACAAAGGCAATTCCTTCGAAACCCCAACGGATCCAATTAATTTTATGAGCTTCCGCGCTCCCATTCAAAAAAAAAAAGATTTAAAAAGAGATTTAATTAAAGAAATGATACATGTGGGAGCCTTGAAGAAGGAAAACAAATAAACAGGAAGAGACGACAAGACAAATTTGAGTAAAACAAGACGACCCCCATTGAAAGATTTTTGCTCTTCCAACCAGATAATCTTTTACGGATGTTGTCTAGGAAAGGGTGTCATAAGGACATCCAAGTCCAGTTTCCACCAATAGGAAGACCCATATAAGTAAACGGCAGTTGACCAACTTTACAATTCAACACCACATAAGCTTCTAACAACCATGACTCCTCCATATTCACACATACCGACAAACTCTTGTAAAAATTTACCTTCAAACCATAAATGATCTCAAACAGAATCAAATTCGCCTTTATAGCTCCAATATAAACCCCAATTTTCCTCGGCCAAAAGGAGTGTATCATTCGCAAATTGTAAGTGGAAAATTCATAAAATGGAATCCACCCCCACATTATATCCGTAAAGGATACCCACGTGAAAAAATGTATTTAACATGACGTTTGAACACTTTTGCTGCAATATGGAACAAGAACGGTGATAGCGGGTCGCCCTAACGCAAACCCCTCCCTAAATAAAACTCATCAGTGGGACTCCTATTAACTAAAACTAAGGTTGTGGTTGATCTTACGCACTCCATGATCCACTTACACCACTTAATCGAAAAACCCATTTTAAGCATAACGGCTTCCAGGTACTCTCATTCGACTGAGTCATAAGCTTTTTTAAAATCAACCTTAAACATAATAAGCTACTTTTTATTTTTCCTTGCATCTTCTACCACCACATTTGCAATTGTAATACCATCTAAAATTTGTCTATCATTTAGAAAGATTGACTAGATTTTTGAAATTACACTGTTAATAACTGTACGTAATTTGTTATCCATAACCTTCGCCAAAACCTTATACAAACACCCAACAAGAGATATGGGGCGAAAATCTAGAAAAATTTGCAGACTTGACACCTTGAGAATCAAAGCTTAAAAATTGCAATTTAAGCCTTGAACCAATTTACTATGAGTATAAAATTCATTTAAAAACCGCATAAATTAACCTTTGAGAATCTCCCAAAAATCTTTAATGAACCCAAAGTTGATGCCATCTGAAATACATTCTTTTGGTAAACAAAAGTTTAGGTGAGCTGAGTTTGAGAACTGATTAAAAGTCAGGTCAAATTTAAGTTTCAAAAGGGGCCGACATAGTTACGGACATTTGTATTACCCATCAACGAAAAAATTCTTACTTTAACAACGGTAGTTTAATTCACGTATTTGTAGAATGAGTCAACTTGTTACTTTAACCACCTTAAAATAATTAATATGAACAGGAAAGCAAGCAAATACTCCATCTGTCTCATATTATGTGACCTAGTTGACTTTGTCACGTATGTCAATACACAATTTTGAACTTAAATATCTTTAATCATCTATTAGAAAAAATTATGAAAATTTGATATTTAAAAAATATTCGTCGAGACGAATCCAACAACATCTTAAATGTTATATTTTGTCTGTATATATTATTAGAAAAATAGAGTCAAAGCATGTTATATGAATAATACATATTTTTAAATTGGGTCATTTAAAATGGAACGGAGGGAGCAATAAATTTGGAGAGGGAGAAAAATATATACATTTTTAAAACGGTTAAATCAATTTTTCGTCCCTAAAAATATAAAGAATTTTCATTTCAATCCTTTAAAAATAAAACGCGTTTCACCCTCGCAAAAAATTTCGTTTTCTTTTTTGTCCTTAATCACTACTTTATTTTCATAAAATTGTCCTCGCTATGACAATTTTATGTTCAAGAGTCTAATTTATGGTCATCCATTGCATCTAATATCTATATGAGCATATTTTGTTCAAGACATATCAAAATTTTGTCCATTGAAAACCAAAAACAAAACCGAAATTTTAAAAAAAAATAAAAACAACTCATTTTATTAATTTTCTAAAAGATGAAAACAACTCATTTTATTTTTAAGAACTAAAATAATAGTTTTGTATATTTTTAGGAACGATAAAATATATTTAACTCTTTTTAAAATTATGCAATGAACAGTATAATGGAATGGAAAGAACACCGTGCCTTCCTTCCACTCTTTGACTAATTTTCAAACCATTCAAGCACTGACCTTTGACTCACTACTTTTCCAACCTCTCTTAATTTGGCTGCTTCCTTCACTACTTTTCTTTCTTCTTTTTCACTTTCCATAATTTTCATAATTCATCAAACCAACCCTTCCTTCTAGTCCTCTCTCACTCATAATATTGTTCATATATACATCACATATTCAGTGTTTGTCACTACTTTTCAATCTCTATCATCTCAAGAACACAAGACATTTTTACATGTTCCCTCATCTTCCTTATTCAGGTGGGGCTACTTATATTTTTCTTATGTCAACTTTTTTATTTTTCTTCTTGTAGTGGGATCACCCACTTCACTACTTTTCAAATCCATTCTATTCACACAATATTACCAAGTATCTTGAATTTTTCAATACCAAAATTATTTATGCGCTAGCAATAGCTATTAAGGACTACTATTACTAACTACTTTGTCTCATAATTTTTTTCTATCTATATATGGTTTTTGTCAAAGAGTTATTGCAAGCATATATAGCAATAAATTAAATCAAATGAATGATGGAATTCACATATACACACACTCTTTCTATGTTCTTATAATGCTAAAGCATTATTAGCATAAAGTTGCACGTATATACCACATATGGAAGGTGTCTTTTCCTTTCCTGTAGCCGTCAGGACTGAATTTATCCATTCTCTAATGCAATCTCTTGGATGCTCTTACATTTGTCTTTGGGCATATGATACCATATTATCAAAGTATATATTTATTATGCATACACCTACCTACCTACATTATTATATTCCAAAGTATACAATTTGTATATATTTGAACCATAATAGTTGTTGATTGTGCTTATACAACTTGGTGTTTTTTTTTTTTTTTTGGAATAGTCGTTTGTCCTTCTTGGATGGTTTCTACAATGTGATAAACGATCAATTACCAAGTTCTTCTTTGGGGAGTGTAGCACAACAGCTTTTTAATCAGTACAGGATTTTATCATTTGATGTCAATGATGAGTAAGTTTATTGTAATTAAATTGGTATGCTTCCTTGCATGTTATCATAAATTTTTCGTTTTTATGCCGGCTTCACGAGAGATCACTTTGTTGCAAGATTCGCTCTTCAACCTTGTGGTTCTCGGTTTGAGACTTGGCATCATAAATTCTTCTGTTTCACACATTTGTTTTTCGCCGTTAGAGCACGAGATTTTTACTAGTTTATTTAATTTTTTTAGAAATAAATATATTTTTTTGTTTTGTTTAGCCGTGTTCCTGGACTAGCTTTTAGGAATCAACGTCCCTACTTAGAGCTGCAACAATTGGAACTTCTTACACTGTCATCTACAGAAATACAGACACAATTCTACCAGGTTAATACTTGTTGTCCTAATGAAAGAAAATTATTTACCACATAGTATTGTAATACTTTATATGTTATGATTATGTTGCTAAGGTAGCATGTTTTTGTTTTTTACAGGAAGCAAGGATCAAGGTTTGTTTGTTGTCCAAGAAACTGAAAATTCTCTATATATATTTGTATTTCTGAACTTATGATAGTGATCTTTTCTTTTCAGACTGTTGTTTTCATGGGGTGCAACAAAGGAGAAATTGAGCTGGGTTTCTTAAATATGTCTCAAGTAAGAAAGTATATAATGTATATTATCACATATAATGTAAATGTTGTCGGTAAATATTGTTTCGTTAAAATTGGGGAAAAGGAGTCCCGTAAGTACAGTTCAAATGGTAAAAGACTGGATGGACATTTGATATGCGAATTCAAACCCGTAATTTCTCGCTTCTAATAGTCTTTTTACAACTCCAAGGGAATTTGAACTTTATTCTCTGAGGTTACAAAGTCAGACTCTTACAATTCGACTAAAGTAAAACTTTGATTAAACGCGATTTTTTTGGCTGTGCAGGTGGATATTCAAACGGCACTTAGCAGTTTATTTCCTGAAGATTTTTCAAGACAGACACAACAAATTAATCATAATCCACCTTCATCATCTTCATCTTCAATGAGATCACTATCAACAGCAGGTAGTCCTGAATACTCATCTCTCATATTCAACACAAATCCACCTGGAACTTCTCCACCCCAATTTTCACCTGATCCTACCCATCTTGGAGGAGTAAATATTCCACCAATGAGACCTGTTTCAAACACACTACTACCCCTTCAACTTCAACAATTACCTCAAATCACACCAACACAATTATTCCCTACAACACAAATTGAGAATGATGTGATAATGAGAGCAATTCAAAATGTTCTATCTACACCCCCTTCTCATCAACACCAACCTCAGCAAAATTATGTGGCACATCCGGAAGCTAGTGCATTTGGAAGGTATAGACATGATAAAAGTCCTAATATAGGCTCAAATTTTAGAAGACAGAGTTTGATGAAGAGATCATTTGCATTCTTTAGAAGCTTGAATTTGATGAGAATGAGAGATCGTAATCAAGCGGCGCGCCCCTCGAGTAATCAACTTCATCATATGATATCAGAGCGACGAAGACGAGAGAAGCTTAATGAGAATTTTCAAGCACTTAGAGCATTACTTCCTCAAGGAACTAAGGTATGTTCTAAATTGATAATCTCATCATGTTGTTTTATAATTAATGCATTATTATACAATGAACAATGTTTTGAAAAATGAACAATGATCACAAACCGTCTTGATTTTTAATGCCTCCACAAATCCAATTGCATCAATCCGATTTTTTCTTGTAACGAACATTATGTTGATCCGAGTGGAACTAGACTCAGATCGCTTAAGTAAGATTTCAAGATCGAATGTTGTAAATAAAAAAATAAAAAAAACGTGGTTGAGAAGAGAGAACACCTATTTTGTAGAGTAGAGATTAATTATTAATAAAGTCGATAGTTCTCACAATAACAGTTACCAAAAACAAACAAAAATTACGCTCAACCGACAAAAAACATGAATGTTAGTAGTAGTTTTTTTGTATGTTAATAATTTCAAATTAATGTCTAAATATTGAACATGTTTAATTTCATCAGAAAGACAAAGCTTCCATACTAATAACAGCAAAGGAGACATTGAGATCTTTGATGGCTGAAATTGACAAACTAAGCAGAAGAAATCAGGAGTTGATGTCTCAACAATTGCCAGCAGCAAATAAAGAATCTACAAAACCTAAAGAAATTATCAAACTCTCATCATATGAAAGATTAAACGTGCGAGTTTCGCACGTAACGGGGTCAAGTTCTTCAGAAGATGAATCAATGGTAGTGGACTTGCAAGTGAACGTGATGGGACAAATTTCTCAAGTTGATGTATTGATTCGATTATTGGAATTCTTGAATCAAGATCAACATGTCAACTTGGTTTCAATGGATGCAACAAATACAAATCATGCACCAGGGAATGATTTACTTCATCAAATAACCTTCAGGCTAAGGATTACTCAGGTATGTTATACTATATCCATGCATAAATATTTACATACAATTAATTGGTGAGATAATTAAGGGACAGATTCAATAACATTTGATATTATAATTTAGAGTTTTATGTTTTTTACACACTTACAATCCTCAACAAAATATAAAGATTTATATGTGTGACTTAAAAACAGTTATGATTAAAATCAAATAGTTTTTTAATCCCATAGTTATAAGTGTAAAAAGTATTTACATCGCCTTCATGTATAAATTAAACTTTAATATTCATGGCTTTTCAATGCAACAATTTTTAAATTTTAGAGATGTATTTATTTAATTTTTTCCCGTTTATAATTTTTATTGTTTTTTTTTTGTAAGCAAAATGCTACGATGATTATACGTTTCTAAATCAGTGTCATTCTAAAAACTATTCAAAACTCTAACAACAATAATGATATCACTCACGACAATAAGCTTATGAAATTATTCTTTCTCATACTTGAGATGGTGACTCAAAACTTAACTAATACATATTTTTTTTGTTTGAGTAAAAAAATATTTTTTGTCAAATCAACGCCGATCATACCATTACTCTAGATATAAGATCAATGATGACTCTAAACTTTTAGTTAAAGGTAACTATGTCGAAGAAATTCTAATATGGTCAC
>Ga0315913_1011389_pt1 | contig 10061 bp, 5 predicted proteins | sample MpolsnodulesMG_FD_207736 | JGI IMG/M metagenome (GOLD analysis project Ga0315913, IMG submission 207736) | Medicago polymorpha root nodule microbial communities from Los Angeles, California, United States - small nodules | ecosystem: Host-associated > Plants > Roots > Nodule | place: USA...
TGATGAAATATGACTGTAAAACTGCATGGCCATGCCGAACTAAGTCAATATAAGATATTGGACTTATTCGTTATTCAGTATATTTCGGAGTCAAGAAATATAAATATTGATCTATACGGGTGACAAAATCTATGCCTTGAGATCAATATAGATATTAGGACAAAGGAGTAAGCGTACACATAAGTATTATCATGGAAATGTTTCGTCAGATCACTTGACATTCTTGTCACTTGGGTAGGAATGATGTGTTGCTAGATACCGCTCATTGTTTATAGTATTAAATATTAGATTTAATATTATTGCCAACGTGACTAGAACCTATAGGGTCATACACAAAGAACGGTCAAAAGAGAAATATATAAGTATGACTTATATATGAGGGTGCGTTTAGTAAATAACGTTAATTAGTTAGCAAAATTACTAAACTCGTTATTGGGCTTACTGAAACCCAATAGTGACTTCTGACTTGCAGAGCACACTAGGAGTTCTATATATAGAACCCTAGTGCTGAAGTTTTTGGTTACACGTCTTTGAAGAAACTCTACCTCTCTGAAACTTCTGATTCCTTGGCTAGCACCAAGTTTTGGAGGAGCACCGTTCATGTGGACTTGCTAGAAGCTTTGTTGCTTGCTTTGCTGTGATCGTGATTCCAGTTTCCAACTTTCAGATTCCACACTTCGAGGTAACAATCGAATAACTGATTCATGTGTAAATTCGTAATGATCTAAGGAAAGAAAATCAAAATTTTTTATGCGCTGCTTTATTTTGTAACATTCGATTTTCCTTCACTTAGATCATAACTGAATAGGGAAGTTGCATTAATTGATTTTGATAAATAAATAGATGTCCATCTTATAACCCTAATCTTATAGTGTTTAGTTACTAATGGTAACTAAATGCATAATGTAAAATAAATAAAACATATTATAGAAACTAACGGAAAGACAGACACTCATGTGTCCGTCTTTCCACTTTTTCATTGTGTTAACAAGTATAAATTATTAACAGTATTTTATGTAAAATTTTGATTTTGTATAAAATTATAAGTACAAATATTTGTGACTTTCAAATTGTAACAAACCTAACATACCATGTTTACCTTTTTTATCTTTTACAATGATAACAATAATTTAACAAATATAATATAAATTCTTATTTTTTTAATAACACTGACAATATAACTTTTATTAAAAAAAACAATATAACATTAATATAGGAAAATTTATTTAATGGTATAATTGAAATAATAAAAAATTCAACCCTTTATACAATCTATACTGTATATAAAGAAAACTATCTCTTTGAGCACTTTTGGGTTGGACATTTTTTTTCCAAAAAATACCCGTAAATTTAAATTTTAAATACAAATAACACATGTAACAAATAAATCTATTATATACTATATATACAGAAAATACCCCTTTCAGCGCTTTTGGGTTGGACTTTTCTTTCCAAAAATACTCTTATTTTTAAATTTTAAATACAAATAACACATGTAACAAATAATTTTCAAAAAATAAAAACACATGTAATAAATAAATCTATACTATATATAAAGAAAACTATCCCTTTCAGAACTTTTGGGCTGGATTTTTCTTTTCAAAAATACCCTCAGTTTTCAATACAAATAACACATGTAACAACAAATAGATAAGAATAAATGTAAATATTAAAACAAATGTAACAAACGTGATATGAATATTATTTTTTTGTTTTTTTTTCTTTATCATTTAAAAATGTAACAAACTAGATGAGTATATTTATACTTACTTTTTCATCATTCTAATTATACCCTTAAGCAACTTTTTCTATAATAAAATTGTTGTTGGTGTCATTAAAAAAAGAATTTAGATTATATATTTTTGTTATATTGTATTATTGTCGTTGTCTTTGAAATAGATAATCATGGTTAGTTTGATTTTTTTATAATTTGAAAGCAACAAACATTTATATTTTTTAGTTTTAATCAAAATCAAAATTTCATAAAAAAAACATCGTTCCTAATTTTCAAACGTTAGTGCAATAAAAAGAGTGGAAAAGACGGGCACGTTAGCGCAATACAAATAACACATGTAACAAATAAATAAGAATAAATTTAATTTAAGGAAAAAACTTACACACGGTTTCTTATGAACTGTTCTTACTGTTAGCCAATTATAAACCAACACGTGGATTACTAATCCATGTCACTTATCGTCCCCGTTAACCCTCTTTTACCTCCGTTAACCACAAATCAAACTCACAAAAAACTAGCACAAAACAACAATTCATGTTACTTTTTTATCAGTCGCTTTTATGTTGTACATCTGTATTGTTCCCCTCGATACAACCGACAAAGATTGCCAAGTATTTTCATATCCTTTCCACAGAAAAACAGTATTTCCATATTATTTTATTAATATAAGTTACTCTTCCTTTGCCATTGATAAATTGTAACAAACGTGAGCAAAATATAATGTTCAAGATTGAACTTTAAATCCTCTAAAAAAAAAGATTAGTCACAAACGTGAGGAAAAAATAATGTTAAAGATCGGACTTTAAATCCTCTAAAAAAAAGATTAAGATGAGAGAATATTTTAGAAAAAGATTTGTTAGCACTATATTAAATATTAGTAGTAAGTAAAGTTCTCATAGTTCATACTTCGTTCCCGCATTGTTTAGTTTTTCTCAACCTCTCTTAGCCCTCTACATCAGATTTCAGAATTAACAATATTTAGTAGGAAACAGTTTCCCGTTAGACTAAGTTTTGCTATTACCATAGATAAGTCACAAGGGTAGACCATTCCCAATGTCAGAATCTATCTTCCACGACATGTTTTCAGCCATGGTCAATTATATGTAGCTTTATCAAGAGGAGTTTCTCAAAATTCAACAAAAGTTCTCATTAAATAAGGAAAAATAGAAGCAAAAGATGGCGACTTTACGAAAAATATAGTTTTTAAAGATATTCTTTTATCGCAATCATAACAATGTTTTTTTTACATAACATGTCATTTATACATTTATGTTATGATCTTATTAATTACTATTAGAATAAACAATAAAAGATCATTATTTTATCTTTATTTGATATGCAGGCAAACTAAAATATGTTGAGTTTATAAATAATTTTGTTATATGCCTTGACAATATTTTGTTTATAAATCAATATATCAATAATTTCAATTAATATTTAAAAATTTAAATCACATGCAAAAGCGCAGTAGAAAGAGCGGACAGACGGACACGATAGTGCCCGTCTTTCCGCTATTGTAGATAATATTGTTCCTATTGTTGTGAAATAATCCTATTTTGATGGGAACAAAATCAAACAGTTTGTTTTAAAATTGAAATTTACTCTTATCTATTTCTTATATGTGTTATTTGTATTGAAAGTTGAAGGTAATTTTAGAAAGAGATAAAATCACCCCAAAAGAGCGAAAACATACTATTTTCTTTATATACAGTATCGATAATACTGTCTTGGGCATTAACATGGGGTACGCAACAACAAACATACTTTCTTAAAAGATACAAACTAAATAATTCAGTAACACTGATCTATCTAAAAGTGGTATAAAAATTATTTTTGGTATTTCTAAATTTTTTTATTGAAATATAACAAAATTAAATCTTTTAGAGTTTTGAAAAAATTTGACCAAGAAATAAAAAAAAACAAATAAAAATTAAAACAAAATCTTTTTGAATTTTTTTTAGAATATTTGACTCATATAACAACATGAAATAAAAGCAAATTTTTTTTGGGAATTTATAATTATTTAGCTTAGAAACAAACTAAAAACAAAGATATGACTAGAAAAATAAAACACTAAACTAACTAAAAGCAAATCAAATCTTTTTTATTGTTACTATCGTTAGATAACTGTCCCGTAGATAATAGATATTTTACACTCTCAAATTGTAACAAACTATACATATCTTTGCATGTCTATGCTCTTTCCTTGTTCAAATCTTCATCAGGTATAATCTCTTCCATTGAATCTTTATTAAATAAATTTTTTTGGGGAGGGAGAGAGGACCATAAGAAAGTATCATGGATAGGTTGGCATAATGTGTGCCTTCAGAAGGAGTTTGGAGGGTTGGAGGTTAGACAATTGAGGGAGTTTAATTATGCGTTGTTAGGTAAGTGGTGTTGGAGGATGCTAGTTGATAGGTGTGGTTTTTGGCATAGAGTATTAGTCGCTAGTTATGGTGAAGCAGGCGGGAGGTTGGAGGTTGGGGGCCAAAGTTGTTTTTCTTTGTGGAGGGAGGTGGCGCAGATTAGGAATGGGGACAGTTGTGTGAGAGGAGATTGGTTTGGGGAATGTGTGTTGAAAAAGGTGGGGGATGGGTCAGACACGTTGTTTTGGTTTGACAAATGGTTAGGACTAGTTCCTTTGTGTGTGCGTTACTGTCGGTTGTTTGATTTATATGAGAACAAATCCATTACGGTGGCGAATTTGTTCTCTCTTGGCGTGGCGCAGGGGGGAGGTGTGGAAGTGGTGGCGGAGATTGTGGGCTTGGGAGGAAAAGGAGTTAGAGGAGTGTATGACTTTACTGCTTGATGTTTCTTTTCATGCTAATGTTTCAGATCGTTGGGTGTGGCTGCCGGACCCTTCAGGGGGCTATTTAGTTTGTGGTGCGTATCATTTGTTAACCACGAAGGATATTCCTCTTGGGGATTCTGCAGCAAATTTGATTTGGCATAACCAGGTGTCGTTGATGGTTTCAGTTATTGCGTGGAGGCTGCTTCGCAACAGATTGCCTACTAAATCCAACTTGGTTCAAAGAGGGGTCATCACGTCATATGCATGTCTGTGTGTCTCAGATTGTGGTTTCAAAGAAACGGCTCAACATTTATTTTTATCATGCTCTACTTTTTCTACATTGTGGGCTCTTGTGCGTCATTGGCTAGGTTTTATGGGTGTGAACTACATTGTTTTGTCAGACCATTTTCTTCAGTTTGTGTACTCAACAGGTGGTGGTAAAGCAACGCGGTCGTTCCTCCAACTTATTTGGCTTCTTTGTGTTTGGGTCTTATGGAATGAGCGTAACAATAGACTGTTTAATAATGTTGTAACTCCTATTCCAAGTTGTTGGATAAAGTAAAATATATGTCTTTAGCCTGGATAAAAGCCAAAAGGGCTACTTTTAGGTTTGACACAGATAGGTGGTGTTCGAGCCCTTTACAATGCTTAGGCATCGCCTAATGGTTTTTTATTTTGCGTGACTGACTCTGTGTATATTTAGTAATTCCTTTGGCACACCTTGTGCTATTCGGGTTGCTTATTTTTGTGGTTATTATAGTCCATTTTTTATTGTTAAAAAAATGATACTAACAATATAACAAATATAATATGTTTCTCCTTCAAAATAAAATAAATTAAATATAATATGTTTCAAAAATAACAAAATAGTATTCTTATAATCAAATTTGCTTAAGGGTATAACTGAAAGAAGAAAAAGTCAGCTAAAAATGGCATATTTTCTTTTCTTTTTTTTGGGTACAAGAAGAGGGCTGAGCCCAAGAGAGAAAAAAAAACTAAGCGATTAGATGAACATTTCGAGGCATGCAAGCGCCAGAAATGTCATCAAAAAGGAGACATCGAAGCTCTCTAGGAGGAGTCTCAATAACATGTAAATTAAAGGAGTCTAAAGATAGACTAAAATTTGCTAGCCAATCTGCCGATCTGTTTCCTTCACGCCATATATGGTTGATTTGAACTTGCCAACTCATGTTTTTAGATCACGAATGTGCCGAATCAAGGTAGGAACATTCCCGTTGATGTTACATTTCCCAGTTACCATATCGACCAAAACTTTGGAGTCACTCTCCACGTGAAGGTGTGTGATCTCTTGTCTCCGAGCCATATCCATACCAATATACATGCCCCACATCTCTGCATGTAGTGCGTCACATGATCCTATCTTACGAGCATAACTATTCAAACAATTTCCCATGCTATCACGAAAATGTCCGCCACATCCCGAAAGACTACTTGAGCTTTTATGCGCGCCGTCACAGTTGAGTTTAACCCAACCCTCCCGGGGTGTCTTCCAACCAATGAAAATAGTGTCAGTGTGTTGAGGCCATCCAGATATTTGTGTTTGTTTGCAGTTATCAATCTCCGTAGCCATCTTGAGAATCACATCAATTGGATTGAAAGGGCGATGGAACTCCTCTTCAAAAATGCTCTTATTCTTCCACATCCACAAGTGCCAACATATTACCATAAATATAGTTTGCCACTCAATCTTGTGTGATGCCATCTTCTTGTTGTTGAGATTGTCAAAGATCCAATCCCTGCAATTCAAAGAAAAGAAATTAGTCATGTGATTAGAAGATACTAACCTAAGCCAAACTCGGGTTGATTGCACAGAGCATGGATGATTAGTCATGGCATATTTTCTTTATATATAATACATATAAGATAAAATAAAATATAGCTGACACAAATATTTTTTTAATTTTTATTTACACTACCAAAAAACCGGCTGTTAGCCACGGTAACATTTCATTTTGCCACGGGTTAAATTTTCATTTTCCACGGTCAAAATTGAGGCTAAGTCAACAATCCCAATTCAGCTTCCCCCTCTTGCTAAAACTCCCTCCGCGCCTATTTTTTCACTCTCCTTGCTTTGTTCAATTTTTTCATTTCATTTCCACAAAAAAGAGAAATGATATTTGTACAACCATTTTATGACAACTTTTGGACAATTTTCTCTCTCATACTCATATGTTGTTCTTTTCCTCTCTCTTTCTTTTTATCTCTCCATTGTTTTTGACCAATAAGAAGAGAGAAACACAAAGTTGTCATCAAGATTGTCTTCTAATAGATGTACATATATCACTACTCCCCAAAAAACATGAAACGTACATACAAACTTCATTTTCCCCCAAATATGAAACCCTAACCTCCTTCCACCTACTAAACTCAAGGTGAATCGTTTTTTTCTCCATTCAGCATAAGGAATCAAGGTGAATTGTTGATCTTTAATTAACCAATGCTTCCTTTCATTTTCCTTTACTTGACAGGTACCAGTTCTAGTAATTAAACCGATAAGGAACATGCTGTTTTTTGGACTGTTTGTGTTTATAGCTTCAATAGTGAAAATGTTAGTATATTAGCTTTTGGCCTTGTTGGTTTAATCTCCATCTATCCCAAATACTAGTCTTGTTATAATATATTAAGAATGTAATTTTGTTTCGACTAAATTTTATATGGTTGGAACTTGCATTTTGACCTCTACTTATTGCTTTAAGAAATTGGCTCTTGACCTAATTACTTTAATGTCTACTTATATCCCAAGTAGTAGTATTGTTACTATTGTCTTTATATATTGTACTGCATTTTAGCTAGTATGCTGAAACTGGAAAAATGCCAATTTAAAAAAAAAATTGATCTATTTTTTTCTATGGGAATACTACTAGGAAAAATAAAACTCCTACCTAAATAAAAATCAAATCTTTTTATTTGTCAATTTCACTATTTCCACTTCATATTTACATAAAAACCAATTTCAACTATTTTACGTCACTTTTCATTCTTTTTTGTAACTTGGTTTCGTACCCGTATGCGAGTTTGCTAGGTTGCATCTGTGATTAGTGAATTATGTTAGAATAGTTTAGAGTTGGTCCACTTGGACTGTATTATCCCGTTTGGGTTATTCCTAGGTCAGGTCTAATGTCCCCCAAGTCTTTATATCTCTTTCTTTTTTTTATATAATTTCTATTTTGCCTTAAAAAAAAAATCAAGGATAGTTTTGTCAATTTCATCTTTTATTTTAGGAAACCTTAAACTCTGTTGCTGAAATGGTTTTTATGATTACTTGAACGCTTTGTCAACAACAAAAAAATGATTACTTGAATGTTTAAGTATTTTTTATTCCTGAAATAAAATTAGGGAGTACAGACTACAATATTCTCTTTGGTCAATACAAGCTAGAGTATTTTTTTTTTCTCTTTAATAGTCAAAGATAAAAAGGCTTGTGTGATTTGATCTTGAAAAAATTAATGGAATATCGAACCGATATTTCTTTTTACGTAATTAAATTAACGTTGTTGTTTCAGAAAATAGTTAGTGAATGTTTTAAAGTAAAAAAAAAAAGTTAAATGAAATTTATAAAATGTTTTGGAAAGATGAAAGTGGGAGTAAATTAGTGAGGTGATTGTAAATAATTTGATAAAACTTATAAAAATTAATGTAAAAAATGAAGTGGGTGTAGGTTGCTAACCTACACCTTATTGATTTTAGGAGGTGTAGCTTGCAAATTTACACCTTAACGTTTTAAGTCACGTTCAAGGTTAGCGTGAGTTAACTCACGCTATGTGTCCTTTTAAAGGTGAGGCACCAACTCATTTCCTCATTTCTCTTCTCAAATCTCCAAAAACTCTCTCAAATCAACCAAATCCAAAATTCCTTCAACTTCAAATTCAGTAACACTTCAATAACAAGTAAGTTTTCAGAATCAAACATCATTAACCTTTTATGTTTATATGTTAGATTTTTCCTCTTAAATTAGAATTTTTTTAGTAGTAGGGTTTGTTTAAATTTTGATTTTTTGGCAAGAAATGATATAATGTTTACATGTAAATGACTTATATTACTTAATTGTTTAGATGTATGCATGTTTATGTTGTTGTTATGAGTTTTAGGGTTTATGTATAATTCGCACCCCAAGTGTTTGATGAAATGTTTAAATGAGTTTTTCATTGATTGTTGAATTTTTTTTATAGGTGTAAATCTAAAACAATGGCCAATTTGTTCAGCACTCCAGTACGCTTCAACGGTGGAATCCTCAATTGTTAAAGGTTCGGTACATTAATGTCACGTTAAGAGGTCTGAAGGATCAATTGAATGAAATCAACCAAGGACTCAACCATGGAGACACAAGAAGAGTGGAATACGTTTAGTATAAACATCCAACGTTGGACGAGGGGAGAATATCGTTCAGTAGGCTAGAATTTACGAACGACGACGATGTGAGGCGTATGTTTTCGATTTTCTACAGCACAACATGTTCTTGTGGATCAATATGCATGTTACGTTGCCTGAAGATATTCTTAAAAGTTTGATTTTGTCATAACCAGATGATTATTTTTAGGTAGCATCATTATTATGTAATGTCTTTATTTTGTTGCAATATAAGTTTAATTCTTGTTAGTTTGCTGAATATGTTGGCATTGAAGTGTCTTATACTTAGTGTAGAGATTTGCAAGATTCTTTGAAAAGTCAAAGAATGAAGAAAACACAACATGTATTTTACCGAATCAACTTTATATGTTTTCACATCGAATTCTTTTGTATAGGATAAGTGCGGCGTAAGAGAATGCACCTCATTCCTTTACGTCCCTACTCATCCTATATGAAGGGATTCAATGTGATAACCTATAAAGTTGATTCGGAAGAATACATGTGTTGTTCTCTTCATTCTTTTAAATTTTCAAAGGACGCTGCAAATCTCTACCCGAAGTTTAAGACACTTCATTGCCGACATTTTCCGCAAAATTTCAACAATTTAATTTAAATCCAACATCATGATGACGATACCACATATATTTAGAGAGAATGTAATGTAATGTAGATGAAATAAAATTGTGTATTTTTTTAAATGATTTTGTGTACTTGTAAAACTCTCTTCGAATTTATTCAATACGCAACTTTATTCAAATTGACGCTGGGTTTAATTAGTCTTCGAAGACATTATATTTTTAAGATGCCAAAATCATAAAATTGAAGCTGAGAAAAACACAAGAAGGGGGGTTGAATTGTGTTTACTTTTTCTTCGTTTTCTCCTACTGAAGTCACTGATCAGAAGCAGATAGAGTTCAGCTTCTGAAGTGATAATCAGAATCTAAATGCAGCGGATAAAACAGGGAGAGAGAGAGAGAAGAAAGACACAAAGCAATTATACAGGTTCCTTCCACAAACCGGAAGTAGTCATGTCCCCCTTGCACTTCCAAGGAGAGTTCACTAAGAATGTAATATCTGATTACAAATGCTCACTGCTACAACTAGCAAGAGACTTCAAATTATTCAAGCACAACTGCAAGAGATTTCCTATGCTCCTGAACACAATCA
>Ga0315913_1011391_pt1 | contig 10059 bp, 9 predicted proteins | sample MpolsnodulesMG_FD_207736 | JGI IMG/M metagenome (GOLD analysis project Ga0315913, IMG submission 207736) | Medicago polymorpha root nodule microbial communities from Los Angeles, California, United States - small nodules | ecosystem: Host-associated > Plants > Roots > Nodule | place: USA...
GCTTTTTGTGGTTTTATTTTTTTTCTTTGGTTTAACAGCTAGATCAGAATCGAAGGTACTCAAATTCTGATGCAGAGTCTAAGTGCAGCGGATAAGGTATGTAACCCATTTTTCGCTAGAATTATTTTAATTATTTATTATGTGTGTTTATATGTGCTTGTGTGTGGTTAATTGTCTCTGTGTGTATTTTATTCGAGATTAGTGAATTTTGGCCTAGAAGGGTATTTTAGTCATTTTTAGACTTAGGGATATTTTGGCCTAGAAGGGCAACCTCTTTACTTGCGTGTGCCCCACTCCCCGAATTTTAATTTTAAATATGCCATAAATAACCAAAGAATTCCCATCTCTCTTATATGAAATGAAGAGAGAACTTTTCTCGGTTGATTTAGTGCTAAAGTTAGAACCTATTTCCTCATAATATCTATTTTATACCGGAGCAAGAAAAGGGCTGGACTTCACACACACACTCACTTGGAACTTGTTGTTGGGTTGAATAAGTTCACAAGGAATACTTGAAGTTGTGATTACTGTACACTTGAAATAAAGCCTTTGAGGAGACATAAGTTTTTAATTGAATTGTCATATGTTAATCTTGTTTATGCTGCTATGTTTATGCCTTTTGCTTGAGGACAAGCAAAGATTCAAGTGTGGGGGAGTTTGATGAGTCAATAATTAGTGTTTTTAATATAATATTTGAGTCTGTTTTATTTAGATTTGAGTTTATTTTATTTAATATTATTTCCTTTTTAGAACTATTTTACTTCAATTACAAGTTATTATATTTCAGGATCAAATAATTGAAAGGTTGAGTCTTGGAGCAAAAGAGAGAGGATTTGGAGCTGATTCGGGCTGAAGATACGAAGATTGAAGACAAAAATATATTTCTCACAAGTCAGAAGCTTGGCACGGCCCGTGCCACCAGCCACACGGCCGTGCCAACCCCTAGAAGCCTCTTTTGCTGCTTTATGCTTTCCGGACAAGCTACCTATTAGTTTATTTCTGACCTAAAAGTCTGTGGTTTCTTGTGGAACATTCTAGTGTTATATTTCTTAGAGCTTAAGTCATTATAGACTATAAATAGAGTAGTTAGCTATCACAACAATTCATCTTTTGTTCTTGGAATAAGAGTTCATCTTTATTTTATTGTTATTTACTTTTATGTTCTTCTTCTTCTTCTCTTCTATGTCTACAATGAACGTGAGTGAGTAGAGTCTTCTTGTCTTGGGATTGTTGGATGAGTCTAATGACTTAATCCTAATCAAACCAAGCCTCGAACCCTAATTTTATATAAATCTACTTTCTAATCTAATTTCACCATTTTTATAATGAATTAACAAATACCAAACTCATAATGCGACAGCGGAGGATTAGTAGTTGTTAATTCATCATCACAAATATCAATTCATAATGCGACATCGGAGCTTTGATATTGGAACAAGTGAAATTAGACAAGGGTTGCGAAACATGAGAATAGTCTAGCAAACCTTGAGACATATAAAGTTTCGTTCTTCAAGGATTCTAATAGCAATCAACCATGAGAATAGGCATGGTTGCTAGAGGAACACACTCACTGCACTTCGAAACAAGCTTTGATATGCTAAAGAGAAACTTGTCTATAGAAAGTAGGTCCAATATAAAGTTTAGGTTTTGGGTTTGTTTGTGAAGGGTTTGTCATCGAGATGAACCAATAATCCTATGACAACTTTTATTATTATTGTTATTTTCTTTCAATTAAAAATCCAAACTTTTTAACCTTTGAAACTTTCATCTAATCATTATTAAACGTTAATTGAATTCATAACTCCATGTCGGAACGATACTTATTTTACTACTTCGGTAGAACCGTGCACTTGCGGTTTTACTCATCATGTTTTTGACGCTGCTACCAAGGAGTTATTGTAATTTGATTAATTATTTTTAACGATTAGACTGAAGAAAAAAATTTCTTTTTATTTATTTTTCTTTCTTTCTTTTTCTGTTACTTTCTTTTACCTTTAACTTCTTGGGAAGCATGAAATAATAACGATATGGCTGAAGAACGCACTCTTAAAGAGTATGCAACCCCTTCTACGGAAGAGCCACATGCTATTATTGTGTATCCAACGATTGAGGGTAACAATTTTGAAATAAAACCTGCACTTATTTACTTAGTGCAGCAAAATCAATTTTTTGGATCACCCACTAAGGATCCGAACTTTCACATTTCTACTTTTTTAAAACTCAGTGGAACCTTGAACGCAAACCAAGAGGCTGTAACTTAAGGGATAGAGCTAGTGCTTGGTTTCATTCATTGGAAGTTGGTTCTATCACTTCATGGGACCAAATGAGGCGAGCATTCTTTACCCGATTCTTTCCCCCTTCTAAAACAACTCAATTAAGGGCGAGACTTTACCAATTCGCTAAAAAAGATTGGGAATCTCTTTACGATGCGTGAGAGCGTTTCAAAGAAATGCTTAGGCTTTGTCCCCATCATGGTTTAGAGAAGTGGCTTATTATCCACGCTTTTTATAATGGTCTTTTGTATACCACAAAAATTTATGTTGATGTAGCTGCAGGTGGAGCTTTGTTGAATAAAACTTACACAACAGCATATGCTTTGATCGAGAACATGGCACAAAACCATTATCAGTGGACAAGTGAAAGAGTCATCACTGCTTCTTCACCCTCTAAGAAAGAGGCAGGTATGTTTGAAATTTCTTCCCTTGATCATCTAGCTGCTAAGGTTGACGCACTCACACAAAAATTTGATAAAATGAATACTAGTGTTGTCACACCTATCCCCGTATCACCTCCTTGTGAAGTTTGTGGTGTATTTGGCCATATTGGCATTGATTGCCAACTAGGTAGTGCTATTGAAGGTGTGATGAGCCTCAAAGTGAGAAAACCATAGAAGAGAATGAAAAGCCACTTGTTTCACCACCTCATGAGCCTTAAATTCCATTAACATAAGGGTTTGCTAAATCCAAGTTAGATGAGCAGTTTAGAAATTTTATCGAAATACTTCCAAACAAATTGCCACCTAAACTTAAGGATCCAGAGAGTTTTTCCATACCTTGTGTCATAGGATCTGAAACCATTAAGAAAGTCATGTGTGATTTGGGAGAGAGTGTCAGTTTGATGCCCTTGTCTCTTTGTGAAAGATTGGGTATAGGGTAGAGAAACCTCTTTCTAACCGTCAAGCTAATGACTTTAAACAAGCGCTTCGTGGGAGGCAACCCACGAGTTTAATTGCTTTTATTTTGTTTGTTTTGTGTTGTTTTAATTTGTTTTGTAGGTACTTGTCCAAATATGATGCAAAAAAAATGAAGAAAATTGAGCCTAGAATGACCAGAAGCTTGGCACAGCCCGTGCCTGTGGTGGCACGGCCGTGCCATGGTCCTAGGCCTTTTTTTACCAATTTTTTTTTCTTTCTTCTTCTTCCTTCATTCTCTAACACAAACTTCCCTCATCCTTCAACTTCTCTCTCTAAACCTCCATAACATCAACCTTCAAACCTCCATATTTATCTCCATTCATCATTCCAAACATAAACCACTAATCAAAACCAACTTTCATCCATCCAAACACCAAATTCGTACACCATTAAACCCTAACCCAAAAACCAAAATTTTTTCACCAATCTCCATCATTCAACTCATAAACCTCACTTAAACCCAACCAACCCTTCCCACACAAAACCTTGTCCAAACCTAACATCCACCCAAACCCACACCAAGTCAAATTAAGGTCAATGGCATCAAAGAGGAAAAGTAAGGAGATTGAAGGCTCCGGAAGCGGTGGAAGCAGAAAACAATCAACAGTCTGAAATCATGGGATCGAATTCAAGATCCTGAGCAAAGGAATAGGTATAAATCTCTAATCTGTAGAACTATCTCTCCTTGCAGGTACCCTGATGTTAATGTTATGGATAGACTAGGAATAGATGAACGTGTGATTAGGCTGTTGAATAGAATAGGGTTGGTCGAGACTTAGATACCTTCACTACCATGTCTTTTATTAGAACTCATAACTTCCAATACGAGTGGAGAGTCAATATGGCTAATTGTTTGATTATTCTACCTAATTCGGACATTACTAATCCGGAGATGGTGGAAAACTTGCTTTATGTTGGCACTAACCCACAGGTACGCGATGATGGTGGTGCTGAAGAGGAGGTAGGTGGAAACTTGCACCATGAACAAGAAGTCGGTGAAAGCTATAATGATGAACGGTGGGCATGGATGCAAACCGAAGTTCAAAGAATAAGCACCGAGCAACAAAGACAAGATGTTGAAAATATATAATCACGGGTAGTTTGATTTATTATAATTTTAAAGGGAAAAAACATTTATAATTTTACTTTTAATCAAAATTAAAATTTCATAAAAAAATAACGTTCATAATTTTCAAACGTTAGCGCAATAAAAAGAGCGGAAAGACAGACACGTTAATAGCTATTCTTAATAAAGTTAATTTAATAAATAGCTATTCTTATTTTATCATTTAAAGTTTATCTTTAATTCGTAACAAATATTTAAGATAAAGCTGCACCAAAAAAAATCACCAAAAAAATAAATTAAGATAAAGCTTTGTACTAGGTTCTTTTCCCACCAGGTTCGCGAGAAGATGAAGTAGATCGAGTACTATGCATAAACCGAGATGCACGAGTTTGGTATTTGTCTCGTTGGATTCGACCAACTAGCAGAGAAAAAGGTGAAAAGGTGCAACTGAAAGAGAGAGTTTAAACTTACCGGTATCTCACAGTTTTTACTTAGAAGTGTGTATTGGATTGAGATTTTAAAAGATCATTTTAGCAAACAAAATCTGGCAGATTTTAAAAGATTTTATGAGATTGTATTGATTTTATAAGATTTTAAAAGACTTTCTTTAAATGACTTTTTACGATCACGATTTTGAAAACATAATTTTAATGGATTTATAATATAGATTTGCAAAGATTTCAATAGACTTTATGAAATTTTAAGATTTGAGAGGATTACATGAACTCTCTAAGAAAAATTCAAAATGACATGAGTGAATAAAAAAATGATCAACTTATAATATGGAATTGACTAATGATAATTATAATAAATAGCGAAAAGACGGACAATCGTTTGAAAATTATTAACAGTGTTTTTTATGAAATTTTGATTTTGATTAAAACTAAAATATAAATATTTGTTGCTTGCAAATTATAAAAAATCAAACCATCCAAGATTATCTATTTCAATGACACCAACAATATAACAAAAATATTAATCTAAATTCTTATTTTTTTTGATGACACAAATAACAATCGTTATTATTGAAAAAATTGCTTAATGGTACAAGAGTAATGATATATGTACAACCTTTTTAGACAATATTGGGACAACCTTGCTATTCTTTCATTTCATTAGTCAAAAACAATAGAGAGAAAAAGGAAGAGAGAGAATAAGAATATAATGTGAGTATGAGAGAGAAAGTTCTCAAAAGTTGTACCAAAATAGTTGTACAAATATCATTTCTCATGGTACAATTGGGATAATAAAAAAGTAAGTATAATTATACTCATCTATTTGTTACACTTTTTAAATGATAATGGATAAAATATGAACATATATATACTCATATCGTATTTGTTACACTTTTATTTTAATATTTGAATTACTCTTATCTTTTTGTTATGTACTATTTGTATTGAAAATTGAGGGTAATTTTGGAAAGAGAAAAAGTCAACCTAAAAGATTTGAAAGGAGTTATTTTCTTTATATATAATATAGATAACAAGTTACTCTCTAAAAATAAATAATGATAAATTGGAAGAAAAAAATTGACTTAAAAAAAAACATAAAATTTTGTATGGTGAACAGAATTATAGAAGAAAAAAAACGTAAAACTTAAAAATAATGAGAAGCAACATCCAACAAGGTAAAAAGTTCAAATGTATGGTGAACAGAGAATAACAACAATGAGGACTTATGAATAATAACAAGAAAATGAGGAAATTCTTATTTGGGTTCCTAAAAGTGCACCTCGCTATCAGCCACGTCCTTGGATCAATTAAAAGAACCAAAAACTCCTCAAATGTTTGTTTTGTTAGTCAAATGCATCCAAAACGTTAACTTGGTGTTAACGGTGCTGATGTGTCTATTATACTTTCTACTTCAGCTGTTGTGTTGGCCTTCCATGCTAGCAAGGGACTAAGCCATTGGATGTCCACATAGGCGAGGGACCAAAATGACCACAACTATGTTTCTGCCTTCATCTTCTTTAATGCCCCTAATTCCTTCATCTTCTCCAACACTACTCATGAACTCATGCTCACCCACACCTCTCCCTAGAAATAATCATATTCAAAATCAAAATTCAAAATTGATTTACCCCTTTACCTTCTTCTTCATCATCAATTCGAAATCCATAATACAACAACCCAAAAGCATAATAAACATAAAAAAAATCTTAAATTTCCTCAAAATATCATGGTTGTTCATGCTCAAATCTATGATTTTTTTTCTTGCAACCATGGCTTTTGAAACAAAAAAAAAAATTATTAACTCAAATAAGATGTACAGAGATAGGCATGAGAAGGGTACTACTAAATCCGAACTTTGTTCGGCTCCCGGAGGGAATATTGGGCAAGAAAATGAGCCTCCGAATTACCTTCTCTCCTAACAAAATTAAAAAAAAAACAATATGTGGAGGAACCTTTCACCTTTCTAATACCCTCTATTAAATTTCCCAAGTAAGTTCTAGGTAGATCTAAAACTCCATTAACTAGTTTGAAAACCTTTTCACAATTGCTTTCAAAAACCACCCGATGCAGAAAACAATCCTGAGCCAGCTCCATCGATTTATAAAGCGCAAAAGCTTCTGCATAATTGGATTAAGCTATCCTTCGTTGATCCAGGTTGCGGATGCCATAACATTTCCATCTTCATCGCGAATCACAGATCCTAAACCCCAACTCCCTTCAATCTTCAAACATGTATCGTTGTTTGCCTTTACCCCATACATGTATAGGTTGATCTTGAAAAGTTTTGTTTAGAGACATTATTTTTGTCTCTTGGAATGTTTTGAGAGGGAGGGTATGAAGGAATATGAAGATATGAGTTTGTTAATTTTTCCAGAAGATGGAAGGGTTATTACATTTATTCCCGTCCCTCTCCATTGTGGAAGTCCCACATAAGCATCCAACATGGTGTTTACCGGTGTTTTCGGCAAACTACAGGCTAGTTCTGATTATTACAATCGAGACCGAACTAGAAATCTCATGATATGTTGTGCAAAGGTTTTGATCGAAAATGGTTTAAATAATGCCACGAAATGCACTTAGGTTACTTAGAGAGCAGGACGGGTTTTAGAGTAAAAAGGCACTGTCTCTCGACAGGTTTGAGATTGCAAGTAAAAGCAAGATAAAATTAAAGAAAAGGGTAAAAGTTTAAACGCATAAACTTAAAGGAAATATAAAATGCATTCATTAAAAGTAAAATGTTATACAAATCAAATTTTTCTCTCTCTAAAAATATCTCTCTGACCTGTCTCTAGATCTCCACCGTCACCCTCATCCCTTCCAATCCAACCTTTATCCGCCGCAATGTAGATTTCATCGTTGGCGGTGTGATGATTGGCTTGGGCCGTCCGCATCACTCGGCCACCAGTTTCTCTCAGCGGTTGTTTCTCCATAGCTGGCGTTCATGGTGGTGTTAGTTTGTTGCGTTTTTGTGGTGGGTTGTGATGGTTTTCGGAGGGGTTTTATGGTTGTGGTGCTTGTAGTTTTTTGTGGTGGTTCTCGGCATAGTTCATGGTGGTTCGTGGTTCGTAGTGGGTTTTTATGGGTGGTTTTCTGTTGATCCAATTTTAGGGTTTTCATACCAAAATGGGGACGAAGGCAAAGAAAGCTACGAAGAAGAAAAGTTTGAAAAGGGTCAATGCTATCAATAATAAACCATATGAGCATGCTGCTGAATTTTTGCCATTGGAAAGTGGACCTAGTCGCAAACTTCATGAATTTAAACCATGGGAGAATTCTTCCCCTGTTTTGTATATTGGTTGGATTCCACGTGGCTTCTATGAGAAGGAGATGAAAGCTTATTTTGGACAATTTGGAACCATCAAGAGATTGAGAATTTCTAGAAATAAAAAGACTGGAAAATCATGACATTTTGGGGTTCATAGAATTTTAATCTCCCGAGGTAGTAAAAATTGTTGTCGATACTATGCACAATTATTTGCTTTATGAACACCTACTACAGGTTTTCGTGGTACCTTCAGAACATGTTCATGTCATGCTTGTTTTCTTTGACTAATTTTTATTTTATTTTTGTATGGCGGTGAGTTTTGTTTGTGGTGATGATGTTGAGGAGCTCGTATGTTTCTTTTTGGTTGTGTTGGTTTTGTGATGCTCGTGGTGGTTTCCATGGTGGTGCTGATACTTGGTCTTTTGTGGTGGTGCTCGTGGTGGTGAAGCTCGTGGTGGTTGGTGCTTGTTTTTTGTGAGGATTAATGTAACACCCTAAACCCCACATATCATTTTCTAATAAAAATATAATAATTATTAAAGCACGCAAGGGTGTCACACATCTTCATCAATTCAAAAGTACTTTATTTAGATTTAAAAAAAAAACGTTGCAGCGAATAGTTTTCAAAAACTTTAAAGTATACATCTCATCACAGTTTCAACAAAAACTGAATTTAATAGAATTCTAAAGCATAGTCTAAAATAAAATAAATCCCCAATCCCTAGTGTCACAGATCAGAGCATCGACTCGATAAAGACTCCCAAAAGTGATAAGTAAACGAGTAGACTTCAAAGCCATCCTCAGAGACTCACTGCTACTAAGATCTTCTTCCTGCAAATCTACACCACAAGGGTGCAGGCGCCCAATGTAACACCCTATTTCTTTTAAAGCAATAATACATGCGAATAATATAAATATTCAAGAAATAGACGCTACGTTTTCACATCAAAATTCGAACAACATGCATATATAAAATTCATCAACAGTCGCAGCGGATATAAGTCATACATCTCCAAAATATACATGTCATAAGATCAATATACATCATCATATAAAATCTCCAAATCCCGACCAATGGGCAAAAACTCCACAACATAAACTAACATCAAAATAAAAGAACAGACGACTGATGAGTCGATAAATTAGTATTTTTAATATGTTATTTGAGTTTATTATATTTAGATTTGATTTAGTTTTATTTAAATATTATTTCCTTTTTAAGCTATTTTACTTCAATTGCAAATAATTATATTTCAGGAACAAATATCCGAAGATTCAGTCTTGGAGCAAAAGAAAGAGGATTAGGAGCTGATTCAGGATGAAAATACGAAATATGGGACAAAAATATGTCACACCCAAAGTCAGAGACATGGCACGGCCCATGCCCCCAGTGGCACGGCCGTGCCACCCTTCAGAGTCTTCTTTTGTTAATATGTTGTTGATGTTTGTTTTCGACGTTTTTGCATAGAGTATTGGCCTTTTCTTGAATGTCTAGATTGATACTTATTCTCTAAGTCTTCATCCCTATTTATAGAGGAGTTGAGAGACGTTGAGAATTTAGCCGTTACATCAACTGTCTTGCTTTGAAGCTTTGATTCTTCACCCTTCATCTTTTGCCTGATTTGATAGTTGTCCTATGAAGAACTTAATCCAAATCCATTCTGAAACAAAAGGAACAACTTCTGCAGCAATGTTACTGTTATCTTTGTCTTGTTGTAGAGACAAAGATTGCAGAGATGATGGTTGCAGAGTTCGTGGCCGTACACTTCGTACAATGTCCTTTGTCAACTCTGGTGAAGTAGCTTCTTGCGAGATATGCTTTTGATGACCAGTGCTTCTGATGACCTTGCTTCTGATGACGTGTCTTTAGGAGCTCTTCTTCAGACTCGTTTCTTCAGACGCATTCTTCAGACGCAGTTCTTCAGACTCATTCTTCCAGATGCTTTAAGCTTCAAATAAAATTCCTTTGCTCTTTGAACTTGTTCAATCAGAATCTTTATGAATAGTACTTTGATTATGGATCCTGTACACTTGAACAAATTGTTTAGCATATCCAATTGATTATTTTTAATACCTTGTT
>Ga0315913_1011392_pt1 | contig 10059 bp, 6 predicted proteins | sample MpolsnodulesMG_FD_207736 | JGI IMG/M metagenome (GOLD analysis project Ga0315913, IMG submission 207736) | Medicago polymorpha root nodule microbial communities from Los Angeles, California, United States - small nodules | ecosystem: Host-associated > Plants > Roots > Nodule | place: USA...
ACATCTACCCTTGTGGGTTTTGAGGTATTCAAACAAGCTATTATGTAATTTCTTGATCTTTTAATATATGGTTCTAACTCATTTATTCAATATTGTTGTTATTTTTGTATTTAATGCTTTATTGAGATTCAAAATGATATTGACAAATACTTTTGGATTTAAGAAATAGAATAACAATCTATCTTAAGTTATCACTCTAGACATAAATGTTAATATTTGATAATCGCTTTTAATCTAGAACTTAATGCTTTTGGGTCATTTAATCGGTTGGGAAATCGTCGATTAAACGATCCAATCGACTTTGTGTTAGTTTAAATGTTTGGGAAATCGACATTTAAACAATCCCTTAGAAATAACGATATCATTTGGACACGAATGATATTGTCGAGTGATTGTGATAATATCATTTAAAAAGCTAGAATCTGTTATTTGATCAAGAGATTGCAGCTGTTACGCTTGGTTGATGCATCTGACCCCAAGCGAAATAGCCCTATCTCTTCTCATTTTACTTTTATGTCGAATAGAACAATAGTTTTACACAAACAAACAATTTATACCCAAACACTTAACGTGATGAATATTGTGAAAATGCTTATGAAATACGCAACTCCCTGCGGAAACGATCCTATTATATTTACGTGTAAATAGTTTTATGACATGTAAAAATCTTACATCAAGTTGAATTGATATTCTATGCTAACGTAAAAATTATTTACACTTCTATGTTCATGTAATCATATTTTAGCAAAATGATAGTTGCGAGTAACTAATATAAAAAAATACATAAAAAAGAGAATAAATTAAAAAAAAACTAAAACGGGTTAGGTTGGCCCATGACCCATAACGATCAAGCCTCTCGGCCCGATGGCTGTAGAATACGTGGCCCCATTACAAATGGGTTGGGCCAGGTTAGCAAATTTATGTAGTCGGACCTCTCAGATCGGACCGGACCAACTCATTTGACACCTCTATATATAACAGATAACTGGTCTCTTAAAATAGATTTTCGTACTTCAAAGAATTAGTCGATAACTTTCCAATTGGAGATCTATTTGAGTTATCAAAAAATCCAAAATCATTATTTGGTGAACCAACCAGGATAGGGTAAGGCAATCCTATCATTTATCATAGCATGTCCTAAAAAATGTGATAGAAAGTCTTCAACTATCGACAAACTATGTGATTTTGATCATTCAATTGAAATCTTCAATGCATGTCACAGATAGTTTCAATGATTCTAAAGCTATGCCTCTCCTTATTGCATCTTAACTCGCTCTATACCTAAACACCATTAGTGTAATTTTGTGGACATGTGCTTTCTCGTGGGGGAATGCTATTATAAACTAAGATTGTATACTAGGAAACTAACAGGGCAAAATTGTTGAAGACATCATTAGTAATTTTAAGTGATTTTAATTCCAAAATTCACTCGGATCAAATTTTAATTTTAATTTTTTACAAAAGCCACAAACTGGTTTTGAAACTGGACTACGTTGCTGGTTAGTTCAACCATTGTTATTTATATCAAACCCTAAGAGCTGAATGTACTGTGTTGAACGACAATTCTTCAATCAGTTATTTTAATTGAACCGACTCGAGCATAGATTAACCAATTGAACTATAACTCGAAGGTCGAACCGGTTCAATATCCATCCGGTAATATGACAACATTCAAAAATACAATTAAACCTTAAATTTTCTACTGCTTCCACTTTGGGTCCAATATCCAAACAAGATTTGGTAGTCTTAAAAGAAAAAAAAGCTCAGTCGTACATGACTTTCCCTACTAAAGGAATTTGATAAAAACATCCCACAAAAAAGTTGTCAACACCATTTACTGGACTACAAATTTTTACATATCAGATGCAAAATCTAACTAAATCTATTTATCAATCTTGCATTGACCATCTTAAGCCCATTTGATAGTTTCACCGCGCAAACCTGCATAATTAGACCCACAAGATCAATGGTTATTATTGAGAATCATGCTATTTGAACATTCACTAACAAGTAGAAAAGAGTATTTATCAACATTACATTGTTCATAAAGTTGTTCTGCTAACAACAACATCGCATCATTTCCTTCAGCCATGCGTGAGAATTTTTCCGTCTCCTTGACTGCCTCAGTTGCCAGATATGATTTGTTTTCAGTTTCAGCAATTATGTATGCTGCAGTTTCAGCTGCTTCCTTCAGCATATCATCAGAGTCTGATGATTGCCGTTTCGGCCTGACCACCTTTTGTTTTGGTGAAGGTGATGGCTTGGCCTCCTTTTGTTTTGGTGAAGGTGATTTTTTCACTGACAAGGCTTCTTTTATCTTGAAACAATTTTGTTCCTGCAGATGGTAAAAAATTGGAAAAAGAATAAAGAAATAAATAAATAAATACATCATTGACAAGAAAAAACAAACTTCAAGATATTTCAGTTTAAGAGCGCAGAGTCCCCGTGGCAAGGTTGGCCCAATGGAAGCACAGGAACATCTATTTAGGAGAGTTATAATCCTGACAATGGAAGCTATAGCAATGGTGATAGTGTTGCATGTAGAAACGTTGGAAAGAGTGATTATGATGGACCAGAGGAAATGACAGCCTCTATTTGCGGGAAAATCAGAAGAGGCACTGCCCTCTTTCAAAGAATTCAAAGGTCTAACGAATGTGATGGATTTCAAAAAGACTTAAGTTGCACAGATCTCTGGGTTGACATGCTACCTATTCTGGTGGAAAACAATGCTTAGACCTTATCGCCTGTGCATGTTGTTGAGAAGTTTCTAGTGGGAAACCCTCTGGCCAATTGCCAAAGCAATGTTCTATGATAGCCCGAAGATCGCAAAAACATCCAAATCACCCACACAACTATACCTATAAGTTTCCAAATTAACCAAGCGATCTTGAATACATAAATGTAGTGAAAAGAATGGCGGTAGACTAATAAGCTTGAACCAGGGTGACTTCTATAGCAACAGAATGTGACCGCAATGACGGTAAAAAATACAAGGGAAAAACTGTGGAGCATAGGAGGCAGGAAGATTTTACTTTTTTTTAGAAAAAGAATCGGCAATCAGTTACTATCTAAGTATTACAGCCAAGTCAACCGAACAACATACTTTAACAATAAATCCAAGTAAAATACACGTTGAAATATACAATATGAGCAACTATGATGTATATCTTGTAAGCATCAACAGAGGATTAATTTACCTTTTCAAGCTTCCCTTGATTCACAAGCATCCTCAACCTTGCATTCAGTGACTTTCTGAAATTTTGAGGAACCTGATGCTTTTGCTGCAGCAATATATGTGGTAATGATTACTTGTAAAAGTCTAAAATGAAAAAATCATGTAGAATACTCAATACAAACGAACAACTTACACAATTGACATTCCATATAAACTAATTTTCCAAGTTACATCAAGGAAAATTATATGCATTACCATTCATTCTAGTAGTTGATATGCAAAATCATAATTGCATAATCTCAAAAAACAGGGTGTTTCAAACCAACTCACAAAATGGTATAGCATGTATATTGTCAAATGTATGAAAACATTAAAAGCATTAAAGAGCTTCATCTAACCTCAATGAAACTAGCAATGGCATTTACGTCGGATCCATTAGTATCCTTTAATGTAGACAGAGCTTCATAAATCATGACATCATACCTGATAAAAGGAACAAAAGTACCAATAATCTAATATAATCTGATATAGTAATTGACTGAACAAATATCATGTCATGTTAAAATGCTCCATCAAATCAAAAGCAAAAATAACTAATTGATAATCACTAGTCACTACTAGTTAGCTAGAAATGTTGTTCAGTGTAAGCTATAAGTGAAAATCTTCTCATTTCACCCTGTCATTACATGTACACCTATAGGATCGATTTAAAAACCTTTTACCGATCAGACTGATTGTCACATATAAGAACTAAAAGTTTAATTAAATTTGGTGAAACGGGATCAACAAAAGATTCATACGAATTACGATATTTTTGTTTCATAATGAGTGTAAAGATCCATCGCTAGTCACTACGATATATCTCATTTCAGAATTGAACAGCCAATCAATACAAGTACAAAATGGTTCTCTAATTGCTTCCTTCTACCCGTTTTAAACTACACATTTATAATACTTACAGGACTCTCAGCAAACACCTCACGCCCAGGACTATGACTACCAAACATCTAATGAATGTAATAAATGATCACTAGTCACTACTATGTCTCATATCAGAATCAAATCGTCGACCATCCCAGTACAAAAGCAATGCTCTAATTGCTTCCTTATAGCCTTTTAACTACAGAGTCATAATATTTACAGAACTCTCAACACACCACTCTCACGCGCACAACTACAACAACCAAACATCTAGAGAGTGACATGAATGAGCCTATAGGCTATACCAGGTGGTCCAACACAATGTTATTAAATAGCAGCTATAGAGGAGCTATACTGCTATAGCGTAATGGAATTTGTACACACAACTATTGTTCTCTGATACACTATTTAGTACAAAATATTGTCAAATAGTAGTTAAAGTGACGCTACAGCGCTATTGCATAGCAGAGCTGTAACAATACACTATTTTCCACCATCCGCCATTGACAACATTACTCCAATAGATCTTGAATAGACTCTGATACCGCCTCTACAAAACCATCTTAAAAAGAGAGGGATGTCTCTCACTTATTAATATACTTTTACCTCATATCTCATCCAATGCAGGACCCTCACTCAACAATATTTTATTTTTATTTTGCCAATTGACCTAGTAACCAACCCATACTCAAATACTCAAATAAACACACGCAAAAAAGGGGGAATTGTGGAGACCCAGGATCGAACCCAGACACCCACATAAAATTTCCTCACAACCAAACCACTATGCTGTAACAATATGGACAAACTCTCGACAACATGTATATCGTAGAAAATACAATTTGACTAAATTTTTTTATTTTTTTGGCGTTAACCCTCCGGTTTTCACGGGAATGGGACCCTGGTATTCAGAGTTCGGCCAGAAGATAAGTAAAGTCTGACAAATAATTACTCCACCAAGAAATCAAACTCAGGTTCTCAACAACTCGTCATTCATTGGCGGAGCTCATACATGAATTTAAATTTTTGATTAATGTGAATAATATATAAGAATTAAAATACCTAGGAGTGTGGTTTTTAACAACATCTTGGTCAATTTGAAGAGGAGGAGGAACATTGTTAACAACATCAGAAGAAGGAAGAGCAACAGTTTGATTAACAGCAACACTGGAAGAAGAAACAAGAGCAGCAGCAGGAACAGGAGAAGAAGCAGGTTTGCATTTGGGAAACTTAGGAACTTGAGTAATATTATTCACATTCATATTCCTCCATTTATCCTAAACAAACCAAGAAATATTAAAAATTAAAAATTTGAATGAAAAAAGGAAAAGAAAAAGAAGAATGAAAACCCTAAACTATGTTAACCTTGAGGTCGATGTTGGAACGAGAAGTGAGTAAAGGACCAAAGTGAGGATCAAGGAGAATGGCTTTCCATTTACCAGGGCCATGTCTTTCGATTCCAGCGATAAGAGCGTCTTCTTCTTCATTCGTCCATTTCAGCTTTTGATTTCCCATTATTCAACAATACAATAAGCGCTTCTTTTTCGCTCGCTGTCTTGTTTTTCATCAGACACACACATTCACCCACTTCGCACGGATGTTTGGTTTTCCCCCAAAATATTACTTTTGGCTTTTTTATGTCAATTTTTTTCTCTTTCTAATCACATATTTTAAAAATCCAAAGTGCCATCAAGTTCCCGGTATATAATATACAATATTCTTATCAACTGAGCAAAATTCACACGATATGTCAAAATATTTTTTAAATAAATGAAAAAAGAAAATCATAAAATTAAGTAAAATAATAAATTGTTTTGAATGGTTTATAGATCAAACGAAAAAGGGTGGTACAGACTCTCTTTTTAACATGGTCTCTAACACTCAATCTTTCATTGGATTAAAATCATATCAGTCTTGCCACTTTATATGAGATTCATTTCTAAAGTGTGGTATCCAAATCGATTTCACCTGACAAGAGAATGAGTGTTAAAAAGAGAATGTTCATAATACTCATCCAAAACAAATATCTCTCGCGATTCTTTATTTATTTTTTTGACAAAATCTCTAACGGTCCTTTATGTTATATATTTATAACAAAGTAGTCTTTCAAAGTTTTTTTCTTCTTCTACAAATTAGTCATTTAAGTTTTTCTAATTACAAATTAGTCTTTTAATTTGTAGAATATTGACGATGTTACATATTTTTTCAGTCAACTTTGTTCAAAAATATTTATGGACTATTTAACATTGAGGTGATGGGTCCAAAAATGCTTTAATATCAAATATGATTACTTATTCACATTTTATTCTTCTTGTTTTTGTATTCAAGTCTAATTTAACACATAAACATTTCATCAACAATATTATAAATTAAGTAATTGATCAATTTTGTTTCAAATCAGAACTAAATAATGCATCTATGAGCCATATTTTTGAGAGCGTGAATTTGAACATATCAACTTAACATTAAACATCCACATAAACACTTTTTAATTTAGTATGATGAAATTAGGATCATGATGCAAATATTATTTCACTTAAAGAACCAATTTCTATACTTAAATGACTAGTTTGTTATAAACAACCGACTTAAAATTGCTGCATGTGGTATTTGACCTAGTTTATATTAAAAAGAAGGCTAAATTATAGTAGAGGTCCTTTAAATTATTTAATTGTAATAAATCAATCCTTTAAGTTTTTTTTTTGTACCACTTAGGTCCTTTAAGTTAATTAATTGTAACAAGTTGGTCCTTTAAGTTTTCTTCATAACAATTAGGTCCTTTAAATTATTTAACCATAACAATTTGAGGGATTTCAGATCTTAAAAATGTAAGTTATTCGGGACCTAAAAGTTACAATTAAATAACTTAAAAGACCTAAGTGTTAAGAAAAATACTTAAAGGACCAACTTGTTGCAATTAATTAACTTAAAGGACCTAAGTGGAACAAAAAAAACTTAAAAACCAATTTGTTACAATTAAATAACATAAAAGACTTCTGGTTTAATTTAGCTTAAAGAGAAAAAAATATGCAGTTTTCTTCCCCAACAAATGAACCATAGTTTTCTCTTCCATTTTCTTCATTGAAGGATGGTTTTAGGTCAACTTTTGACCCAAAATCACCCATCTTCATATTTTTTTTCATTATTTTAATCTAAATAAGTGATTTTTAACGTAGATTTAGGTTTTTTTTAGTCCAAGACAAACACATCCTTGAAGTCCTAACATGTTTCACAATAAAATTAGTGTGAGTTGAGAATAAGTCCTTACATCTAGAGAGTATGTCTTTAATCTCATTTTGAGGCACTTGAGAGGAGTTAACAATGTCAACAATAACTTTGCAATCAGACTCAAAAATGATTGATGACGTGTCGTAGCTATGACAAATTTTATGGCCTCAAACAGGCCCCAACCTTCTTCTTTGGCAAGGAGTAATGAGCAGTGGAAAAAATTCGACATACTCGACATAAGGTGGCCTGCTGAATTACAGAAGCAAAAACCATAAACATGTGATGGAGTTGTTAAATAGCGCATAATCTACATTACATTTTAAGGATGTAGGTGGCGGCTTAGACCACAGGACCTTATGATGCACATTCTGCCCCCAATGCTTGGGTTGTTGCATACAACGCCATTCATTGAGGGTGTCTATCACTCGTTTCACAATAATTGAGGATGACAAGTCTGATATATTTATTTGCATTTTTATATGTATGAGTTGGGGTTCGAACCCCAGACACCCTACTTCTCCACATTTTATATGTGTACGCTTCAACCACTAGACTACTTGACAAAAAAAAGAGTTCTTTTTAGTACCACAATAAAAAGAGTTCATCGTTCTTTCAATTTCTTGTGCCAGGGATTGTTTTAGCCAGAGATTTCAAAATCACCCATTGTAACAGTAAAGGTTAATAGACAAGGTAGTTTGACTATTTTATATTTATCAATAAAGATAATAGACTTTACCCCTTGTAATATATGACACTTTTGGTTTTGCCCCCTGTACAAATTTTTTTTTTTGGATTCGATCCTTGTAAAATTTTTTTGTTTTATAATACCCCCTGGGCCAGATGACTGTGCATATTTGCTGATGTGGCACGCTGCGTCACCTTTTTGGGCTGACATGGCGCGCAGAATGTATAATTAATTTTATTTTTTATGGGGTACACGTGTAATTTGTTATTTTTTTATTAAAAATAAAAAATTATTAAAAAATTTTAAAAAATCTGGAAAATTAATAATAATGAAAAATATTCTAAAAACTTAAAAAAATATTAATAAAATGAACACAAATCTGGAAAAATTAATAAAAATGAAAAATAATGAAAAAAATTTGGAAAAATTTAAAAGTAATAAAAAAATCTGGAAAAAGTTAAAAAAATTAATATATTTCCAGATTTTTTTCAATACTGGAAAAATTAAAAAGTTCTGAAAAATGAAAAAAAATCATTTTTTTTTCAAAAGTAAGAAGTTTTATTTTATAAAAAAATGAAAAATTCAGGAACTTGAAATATTTCGAAAGTTATGAATATAATAAGAAAATATATTTCAAATTTTTTTTTAAAAAAAAGTTCATATTTTTCTTTCGAAATTAAAATGTTTTTTTTATAAAAAAAATAAAAATATTGGAAAATATTTTCATAATTAAAAAAACATAACATTAGATCACGAGGGGCTTGTTATTTCGAAAGAATCTGAATAGAATTAAGGGTTTGATATTCAACAATATAACATGACTTATATACCGATGTTAATCAATATCCATTGTGTCCTGTTATTCATCTAGATTATATTTTCGAATAAAATAAAATTCTAGAAATTAATTTTTAAAATCAAAATAATTATATAATATAATATTTTCGCATTTTTTGTAATTTTAATTTAATTCAGATTTTTTGAAATTTTGATATATATTAATTTTTTCAAGAATTTTTTTTTAATTTTCCAGATTTTTTATTAAATTTTCTAGTTTTTTTTCATTATCTTTCATTTTTATTAAATTTTCCAAATTTTTTTATAATTTTTTCGTTATTTTTCATTTTTATTTATTGTTCTAGAGTTCATTTCATTTTTTTTTAAAATTTTGAAGATTTTTTTATATTTTAATTTTAAAAAAATAATCACAAATGCCACGTGTACTCCATAAAAAAAATAAAATTAATTATACAGTACGCGTGCCACGTCATCTGAAAATGGTGACGCAACCTAGAGGGATATTCTTAAACAATATTTCTTTAGAAGGACCGAATCGATTTTTTTTTTTTACGGGGGACAAAACTAAAAGTGACCTATATTATAGGGGTAAAGGTTTGTTAACTCTTATCAATATGCAAAAATTGTAAACTCTTTTGAGTGATGCTTACGGTTTCAAATTTCAATTACCGTTTTGCATATTCACTTAAAAAAATTATGAAAAAATGGTTCATTTAATACAGTTCATATGGATCTTATATATGTAGTAAACAAAAATTATGGTTTAAATTCATTTTTGGTCTCCGAAATAACGTGATTGTGGAATTTTAGTCTTATACTTATGTGTAATTAATCTTTGATATATAAAAATGGGAGTATAATTTAATCTTATATTTAACAATTTCGGTCATTTACGTTTTCCCTTTATAATTTGACAGCATCTCCATTTTCCTCCAAATATACATTGAAATTGTACAACTAGTTAGTGTGGAACCAAACTTATACTGCAATCATGCCCTTTTATTAAAATAAAAATGCAAACAAATAAAAGACCTTATTTTGTTCTTATAGATCAACGATGTGAACTATTTTACAAGATAGATATTTTAGGCCACCACCTTACAAACAATAAATACAACACCATACTAAAAGCATAATTACTTGCATTATATTATAGCATATTAACAAGCAAGAAACACACAACATAATTATACATAAGTGATGTGATAAGGAATTGAAATTCCCTCTCTCACACAAATTATTTAAAACCACA
>Ga0315913_1011394_pt1 | contig 10059 bp, 7 predicted proteins | sample MpolsnodulesMG_FD_207736 | JGI IMG/M metagenome (GOLD analysis project Ga0315913, IMG submission 207736) | Medicago polymorpha root nodule microbial communities from Los Angeles, California, United States - small nodules | ecosystem: Host-associated > Plants > Roots > Nodule | place: USA...
AAGGGACGAAATTTGATGACGTGGCAGTCATTCAGTGGGTTAAGGGACGAAATTTTAAATGATTAAACTTTGCAAGGGTAAATCGCCAGGATTAGCGATTACAGGGACAAAATTTTAAATGACGCCTATTTGCAAGGACTAAACATACCTTTAAGCTTTTTTTTTAATGTAACAATCAATCATGTGAGTATAGCAGAGAGGAAAATGTGTGAAGTTAGAGAAAAATGAGAACACAATATAAGCAAGATCAAGACTTTTCATATTCGACAACAACTTCAATTTGTTATTCACGTACATATTTTCAACTTTGGTTCTTTTACAAATTTTTGAAGCAAATAATTTATTTGCTCTGTCCGGAGTATTACATTGCTTTGAGCCATTTATATATATTTTGGTTTTAGTCTTTTCTTCTGACTCATTACTCACTACATTATTTTTTTCCCCCGAGGCTACTCACTAAATTAGTATAGAACTTCCCTTTGATGAAAGTATAACATCAAAGTATTTTTTTTTTAATACGTAAGGAAAATAGGGAGCCACCGAGGTCATCCCTTGACTGTGGCCTAAATGCAAATCCTCATAGCAATCGCAAAAAATGATAGAGGAAGGGGGGGGCATAAGGTTTTTGGAGAGAGAGAGAGGTTTGTTTACTGTTTTTTTTTTTCGTATCATGTTTCTACAATTAATTATATTCTCTCCATTTCTTTTGTCGACAATGAGATTGTGATGTAAATAGAGATGATGAATATGTCTTATATTTTGATTTCAAAGAAAATAATTTGGTTTTTGTTTTATTTGAATACTATAAGTAAAGACCCATATTTTGTTTTGTGCTTTCTACCTTTGGCCTTATTTGGTATTTGCTTTGTGTTACTCAAGTATACTTCCCAAGTTCAACCACTAAACTCGTTCCAACCTCAATCATAGAGTAGAGAATAAGAACCATGATTAAGGAGTGGGAGAAACCTCTAGAGGTAAATATACATGTTCAGGAATAAATTTTGATGAAGTGATTATGTAACAAACTTTATTCTAGGCTTCTGAAATGTGAAGTAAATAAATTATTTTTTCAATGGTGAAGGGCTAAAGAGATCAATTGTGTATTTGAAATCACACCGAACGGTTTTATAGATAACGGGTTGATATTATAATTTTCTTATGTTTCGTTTATATTTCTATTTTATTGTGAGCATCTTAGATAATTTGAAGTCTGTTAAATGAGAGATATGTCTATTATCTTATGTTTAAAACTATTTGTATTAATAAATAGCAATTATTGTGCATTCTAATCCTCTCTTATTCTCTTACTATCTATTTATATATGCGTTAGCGTAGAATAAAAAGCAGATAGATGAGTACGGGAGTGCCCGTCTGGACGCTAATATATATAGATGCAATGAAAATAACGTCTTCCAAAAAAAGTATTTTTAATGACATTAGTTAAGAAAGAAAATAAATGAATAAAAAAATTTCTGTCAAAAAGCTGAAAACACCGCTTTTAAAAACATTTTTTTTTTACTTGTAAAAAAACACACTGTTTTTAAATAGTTTATTTTTTTGAGAAGTTATATATATATTTTTTCTTTTAGGAGGATTATATTTCTTTCTTTTTAAATATTATATTTGTTTGTTTATCAAATTTCTTTCAGACACTTTTTATTATTTTATATTTAATTTGTCAAACAACGAAAGTATATGAAACCATGAAAATGCTTGAGTAATCACAAATTTTTGGCCAATTTTTGTTATTTTATTTTTATTTTCATCAAACAACGAAAGTAGTATATGAAACCATGAAAATACATGCTTGGTCACAATCATTTGAAAACTCTATTATTATTTTTTTGAAGAAGTCAAACTAACCTACCAAAACAGACACAAAGAGTTTTAAATAAACACGTATTTTGGTATGAACATAATATCATGTGCGCGTTAATATGTCCACGTTGAGATCAAAGGTTCCATGTTGTTTATATTATTATGAGTGGTGTTGTAACACCAAAGATTGTCTTTTAAGGTGAATATTGGGTGGTGGTTTTAGGTGCTAATATTTTTCAAGTTTTTGGTTGGGGATCTTATAGGTGTTATGCGGATGACGACACTGTTGTATTCTCTCTTTCGGTAAGCCAATTGTGCGTTTTGTGTAGGCTATGCCTTAAATAATATTTATCGATTCAACAAAAATAAATCATGTCCGCGTAGATGAGGAGATTAATTCTTCGAACTATGTAGGACTACGAGTGATAAATATCTCCCTCATAAGAAACATACACACATTTGAAAAAAGGTGGATAGGGAAAAGAATTAAATGAAAATAATATATTTTTTCGTAAAGTAATTATTGAGTTTTAAAATATTTAAAATATATGTATTTTTGTCTTTGTGTTTGACTAAACATAATTTTCTTTCCTTTTTTTTTTAAAAGGAGCAATTGATTTCCATGTTTCCTTTACCAAAAATAATAATAACAATTTTCCTTGTTTCCTTTTACCAACAATAAAAAGTAATAATAATTTTCCTTGTTTTCTTTTACCAAAAATAAAAAATAATGATAATTTTGCTTGTTTCGTTACTTTTTTGTTTGACTAAAATAAATACTAAATATTGACCAAAATTCAATAAATAAATGAATAGAAAATGCTAAGAAGTGTCATTTTTTTAACCTTCAACATTTCTCTTCAAAAAAAAAAACCTTCAACATTTCGTCCTCCCAAGAAATAAACATCAAAATTTGCACCAACACCACAACAAATGAATCACCTTACTCCAACTGAGTCACGACGTTCTCTCAACGGCATACCATCGCCAGAATTCATTCCCGACGAACATATCACTAATATTCTTTCCTTGCTTCCTGTCAAATCTCTCTTTCGATTTAGGTGCTTGAGTAAGTCACATGACTCTCTCATCTCCAGTCCCACCTTTGTCAAATTGCACCTTACTCGATATGCACGTAATGCAGACTTGACACTTGTATCTACCTCTGATGTCAATGTCCTATCCTTCATAGTTTTTCGTTTGCCACAACAACCTCCAATCATTTTCAATCTTCCAGAAGATCGTTACTATGAAGTTGAGGACAAGCACTTACTCGACCTAGTTGGCTCTTGCAATGGATTTCTCTGCTTGTTCGGCCATTCTTTCACTGCCAATTTCGACATTGAGATGTGGGTTCACTTTTGGAACCCAGCCACGGGGAGAATATCTGAAAAACTATGATATACAATTCATAACATCCTACATATCCATCATAATTTGACGTTTGGTTATCTTAATTCATCCGACACTTGTAAGGTGGTGTATTTAGTTCCAAATACAAAAAAGGTACGTGTTTTCAGTATGGGCGATAATATTTGGTGAAATGTTCAAAATTCTCCCGTGGATCATGGTTATTCGATGAATGTTATGAACCAAAGTGAGAATATTAATTGGCTGGCAATTTGTGATTACTAGTCTCATTATGATTTCAACAAAATTACTTTTCAACAATTTGTCATTATTTCTCTTGATTTTGGCTCTGAAATACATTCTTAGCTTTTGCCTCCTCAAGGTTTCACGAAAGTGCCGATTGTTGTACCATATCTAAGTGTTTTAGAGGATTGTCTTTGTTTTCACATGATTACAAACAAACTCATTTTGTATTATGGGAAATGAAGGAATTTGGAGTTGAATATTCATGGTCTTACCTTTAAGTTGAGACAATGAATCTTTAACTCCAAATAGTTGAGACCATGAATCTTCAACTCCAAATTCCTTCGTTTTCAAAATTACAAAATGAGTTCGTTTGTAATCATGTGAAAAACAAAGACAATCCTATAACACACTTAGATATGGTACAACAATCGGAACTTCGGTAAAGCCTTGAGGAGGCAAAAGCTGAGAATGCGTTTCAGTGCCCAAATCAAGAGAACCGATCACAAACTGCTGAATAGTAGAATTGTTGCGATCATAATGAGAGCGGTAATCGCAAATTGCCAGCCAATTAATACCCTCACTTAGGTTGACAACATTCATCGAATAACCATGATCCACGAGAGAATTTTGAATATTTCTTCAAACATTATCGCCCATACCGAAAACACGTACATTATTTGTATTTGGAACTAAATACGCCAACTTATAAGTGTCGGTTGAATTAGCATAACCAAACGTCAAATTATGATGGAAATGTAGGTTTCTAGGAATAGTATATCCTAGTTTTTCAGATATTGTCCTTGTGGCTAGGTTCTATTTATTTATTGAATTTTGGTCAATATTTTGTATTTATTTTAGTCAAACCGAAAAGTAACGAAGCAAGGAAAATTATCATTATTTTTGGTAAAAGGAGACAAGGAAAATTATTATTGTTTTTTATTGTTGGTAAAAGGAAACAAGAAAATTATTATTATTATTATTTTGGTAAAGGAACCAAGGAAAACAATTTCTCCTTTAAAAAAAAAAAGAAAAAAGTTATGTTTGGTCAAACATAGAGATAAAAATACATATATTTTAACTATTCTAAAAATTAATATTATTTTACCAAAAAAATATTATTATCATTTAATTCTTTTCTTTTCCACCTTTATTCAAATATGTGTATGTGTCTCTAGAGGGAGATATTTGTTACACGTTGCAGTCCTACCTAGTTCAAAGAATTAATCTCCTCATTTACGCGCACATGATATTATTTTCATACCAAAATACATGCGTATGTGTTCAAATAGAGTTTTCAAATCTCTCTTAGCCAACTTTTTGAAGACTAGTTTGACTTCTTAAAAAATTAAAAATAGAGTGTTCAAATGATTGTGACCAAGCATGTATTTTCATGGTTTCATATACTACTTTTGTTGTTTGAAGAAATAAAAAATTAATAAAAAGTGGCGAAAAAACTTGTGACCACTCTAGCATTTTCATGGTTTCATATACTTACGTTTTTTGACCAAATTAAAAATAAAGTAATAAGAGTGTCTGAAAGACATTTATTAAAAAAACAAATATAATATTTAAAAAAAAAATATAATCATCTCAGAAGAAAAAAAAACAAATAACCTCTCAAAAAAATAAATTATATAAAAACAATGTTTTTTAGAAGCAAAAAAAAAAACAAATATAACCTCTCAAAAAAATAAATTATATAAAAACAATGTTTTTTAAAGCGGTGTTTTCAACTTTTTGACTGCAAAAACTGTCATTTAATAGGTAGTAAGGATCAAGAGGATATATTATCGACCCCTCCAGCACATAAACACAACAACCTATTGCATGAACCAACCACCAATCTATTCTTTTTTAAATAGGTAGTAAGGATCATCAGTAAGAGTGATCGAGTTGGAAGGATTTTCCAGCAAATGATGAACGGAAATCGGTACGACACAAATAAAAGAAAAGGAAGATCAGAGGAGTTTGAATTGCGGGTTTTGTGAAAAACTCTTATGGTGTTTTTGGATGAAAGTAGGATGAGATACGAGAGCGTTCCATGATTTGCTTACCGATTTCAGTTGAATAAGAGATTTCACGGGAAGGAAAGAGATAACTTCGGCAATAAGATCGTCGGAGAGGACAACTGCCGCAACCGTTTCCCGAGTATTAAACGGCAGCCGCCGCAACTTTCGGGGAACACTCGTGAGAGGAAAGTAGAACCCTTACAATCCTATTCTATGTGAATAATTGGAATATTGTGTTTTTTTCGATTTAAATGGATTTGAACCGGTCAAACCATGACATTGAGGTTTCATCGGTTCAATCTCCGGTTCGGTTCTGCTAGTATACATAAAGAAGTTTTTAACAAGGTTTTTTAAGGGATATCTATACTATATATAAAGGAAATAGTCTATTTTAGAAAGATTTTGGGCTGTTTTTTTTTTGTTATTCCAATTATACTCTCAAACAAATTTTCTTATAATAATGTTTTATTGACGGTGTTATTAAATAAATAAGAATTTTTATTATATTTGTTATATTATTGTTGTCATTGAAAAAAAGATAAATATGGTTTGTTAAGTTTTATTACATTTGAAAGTCACAAATATCTTTTTTTTTCGTAGTGTTAATTTACCTTTTTGGTAGTGGAAGTCACAAATATATATATATATATATATATATGTGCTAACTTACTCCCACCTAAAAACATGAAGGAGTAAGTTAGCAAGCCTACTCCCACTTGATTTTGACAAAAATACCCTCATGATCTCTTTTAAAAGCACCACTTAAAGAAGGGGTATTACAATAACTTAATTTCTATTTTATTTTCAATTTATTATTTTCTCTTAATTTTTAAAACGACGATGTTTCTATTCCCTGCGGTTGTGTTGTTGTCCCTCAAATTGGATCAGAATTAAGGATGCTTGCTAGTTGCTACTCATTTTTGGTTGGTTAATTAAGAAATTATAATAAAAGCTTTGTTCGGTAGCAGTTAAAATGTCACTATTTTTTATTTTTTTTACCGTTGGTCAATAACTGTTTAATTTCTAAAGCTTCTTGTATTGATATTACCAGCAAAGTTTCTAACTGTTTCTAATTACGAAAGGATTTTGCACGCTTAATTTTTTCAATCAAGAGATAACAGATTCTACATTTTCTTTCATCAAAAAGATTACATTATTTTTTTTTAGCAAAGATTATGTTATATTAACAGCTTGCTTTTTCTAAATTATTCTCTTATTACGATTTTTTGTGTGTGGTATAACATGGTTATTGTATTTGTGGGTGACACCTTAATTACGTTAACCATATTCTAGTGTCTTCGTAAAAAAAAAAATTCTAATGTTTTTATTTTCGTAAAAAAAGATTAATTGTTTTTTTTTAAAAAAAAAAAATAGAGTGCTTTAGTACACAACAAATACTATGGAAACATGTTTTTTGTTCAATTTACAAATTTATCATTTACTAATTACATAACTTAAATAGATGGAGTTGGGTTTTTAGTAAAAAGCAAGTGGGAGTAGGGTTGCTAACTTATTCATGTTTTTGGGTGGGAGTAAGTTAGCATCCCCCTATATTATATATATAATATCGTTTTTATTATACATTCAAATTTCAATAAAATTTTGTTGATAATCTACGCGTGTTAGCGCAATAAAATGAGTGGAAAGACGGAAACTCTTTTTGCCAGTTTCTAGTAAGTTTTTTAGCAATTTTGTGTCAAAAAAATTAGAGTTTTTTTAAAGCAAGACATGTCTAACCTAATTTGTTTCATTCAAAATAAATATCTAACCTAAGTTTCTCTATTTCATTGATATTTTTCTAAAAGGTGAAATAGGTTATTCAACTGCTGTATATTTATAACCCTTCATCCTTGAACCGTAATTAAACTCTAACAATAGCAACAATAGCCCTTTCGCCTTCCTTCTAATTTTCTCTTTTTCCAACTCTTCAAAACCTAAAATGGTGAAGAGGATTAAGAGTAAGCAATTCTCTTTCCATAAACTACCATGATCAGAATTAATGTTATTATTTTGATTTAATGGTTAGTTTGGTTTGGTTTGGTTTTACTTGCAGAGAATATGATTAAGAGAGTTCCATTGAAGAAGAAGTACAAAATCCAAAGAAAAGTAAGAGAGTATAGCAAAAAGAAAACCAAAGAAGCTAAGAAATTTCAATTAAGTGGAAAGAAGAAGAAGGTTGAGAAAGATCCTGGTATTCCAAATGATTGTCCTTTCAAGGAACAGGAACTCAAAGCACTTGAAGCTCGTAGAGAACGTAAAGAAAGCATATCGTAAAGCAAGGAAAGTATTATTATTGTTTTATTGCTATTTTTGGTATATATATTTTGGATCGTAAAGAAAGGATATTATCAAAGTCACTTGCTATGTCTAAGTCACGATTTGATAGTGTATGTGTAAGATGGGTGTCTTCAGTTTTATAGTTGAAGTGTATTTTATGAACTTTAGATCCTATTTAGGCAATCGGCCCTATTTGGATAACTCATAGGCTCCTATGTATAAACTATTTTTATAAAGATATTTCCTATAAACTATTATGGAGATCATATGAAAATAAGCTGGAAACAACTTTTGAATATATTATTTCCATAATCTCTCCGTAACAGTATTAGATCTACGCTAATTTTATTTAAGCAGTGACTTAGATGTTGTGGACGTGGCACTATCTTTTGTGTGTTATTACATTATTTCGTTTGTTTAATTAGGAGAGTGTATTAGAAAGTAACTAGTCTGTCATATTTTGTCAAAAGAAAAAAAACTAGCCAGTCATATTTTTTCTTGTAAGAGGTTTATATATTTTTTTTTAAATATTATATTTCTTTTTCTAACAAATGTCTTTCAGACACTTTTTATTATTTTATATCTAATTTCATCAAACAATGAAAGTATATGAAACCATGAAAATGCTTGAGTAGTCACAAGTTTTGGCCACTTTATTAATTTTTATTTTAATCAAACAACGAAAATAGTATATGAAACCATGAAAATACATGCTTGGTCACAATCATTTGAAAACTCTATTTTTTTTTTTTTTTTAGGAAATTAAACTAACCTATCGAAAGTGACACATAGAGATTTGAATAGACACGTACTTTGGTATGAACATAATTTCATATGAGCGTAAATATTGTGAGTTGCAATGGACTATGGCTACATCAAAGGTTCCAAGTTGTTTATATTATTATGAGTGCTATTGGAATCCCAATGATTGTCTTTTAAAGTGAATATTGGGTGGTCGTTTTAAGTGCTAAATTTTTCCAAGTTTTATGGTGGGGATTTTATAGGTGTTATGCGTATGACGAAACTATTGTATTCTCTCGTTCGGTAAGCCAGTTGCGCATCTTGTGCAGACTATGCCTTAAAAATATTTGTCGATTAAAAAAAATCATGTGCGCGTAAATGAGGAGATTACTTCTTCGAACTAGGTAGGACTGCAATGAGTGAGAAATATCTCCCTTATGAGACACATACAACACATTTGAAAAATGGTGGAAAGAGAAAAGAATTAAAATATAATAGTACTAGACCATTGACCCGTGCTATCGCACGGGTCATATCGATAAATATATTAAGTGTTAATATGTATCAAAATAGTTTAGTTGAATGGAAATAATAGTATAATTCAATTTATAATAGATCCTTATTCAGCTAATAGAATATCACATGAAGCATTGGGCCAATCCTTATTAAATAATCATAGTCTTCAAAACAATGATATGAATCATGGTTTACAACTTAATTTATATTTTGCATAGCTCAGGGGACATCGAAGACACAACATAAGATATGAAACTTAAGACAAACTTACTGTAAATGAAAAACAATGAAATCAATCGAAGTGATATGTATAGAGTTATGAGCTTGTATAGTTCACTGCAATTGGCAATTAGATGATGTTATACTATACATATTTCTGATATGATCTCCAAAAAAGTAATCAAATAACCACTTAATTTGAATATGACATAAAGTACCTTGAGCACGCAAACTATTAATACGAACCCAACATTAGTATTAGTTGCAGGGGTTATAAAGTACTCCCAAAATATTGAAGTTATGAGCATACCTTTGGAAGAAACAGTGGCAATGATTATTAGGGACATTTTTTACTTATTCAAGAGAACTGTCGTAACATTATTAGCAACCATTTTGTACAATTTGAAAGGCTCAAAACATGAGCTATCAATGAAAGTGCTGCTATTTTGGAATTTATAAAAAAGGCTAGGCAACCTCCCTCTCGGCCAATCATGAATTCATCATAAAAAACTCAGATTATTAACAAAAAAGTGTACATGCAAAAATAGCAATACAATAATTTTCACTTTGGAAACATCAAGTTCAAGCTCATAAGTTCGCTTCTTCAACACGGCTCATAGACTTCTTATACTCATAATCAGTATCATAAATGGTTGCTGTTAGAATGAAAATTAAAATCAGAATTGCAGATGAGAAAAAATATTAGAAGCGCTACCATATAAATTAGCTAAACCAATTAGCTAATACATATAAGTAGTACTAACTATAGAAATTGTACCTTTAATCAAATATTAACCATGCAGACTATCTAAACTGATGAGAAAGATTACAACAAAAGATGAATGCAAACAACTTCAAGATCAGACATTTTGTTTTTCCTTAA
>Ga0315913_1011395_pt1 | contig 10057 bp, 8 predicted proteins | sample MpolsnodulesMG_FD_207736 | JGI IMG/M metagenome (GOLD analysis project Ga0315913, IMG submission 207736) | Medicago polymorpha root nodule microbial communities from Los Angeles, California, United States - small nodules | ecosystem: Host-associated > Plants > Roots > Nodule | place: USA...
TCTTTATTTAATTTCAAATTTTAAGAGAATATTAATCCACGAGCCGTTGTTGCAATTGAGATAAAAATAGTCCCTCTAAGCCAGTTGGAAAAATAGTACTACATGAGGTATTCAAATGTCGATATGAGTTTCAAAAACTCACCCGCCGCGATTGGCACATAATGTCACTGTGGCTCCAACATATTAACATAAAACTTATGATAAAATTATAATTAATCTGTGTAGCTCATGTTAATGGCATTTTTAATCCATGTGCCCCGATTGCGATTGGGATAAATAGTCTTTCCAAACTCATTCTAAAAACAGTATGAAGTATTCAAATGCCATGCAGTTCCAAAGCTTACTCACCATGATATAGTGTCACTTGCGGCTTGACCGTATAGCATATTAAAATTATTTGGATAAAATTGTAGTTAATTTGTGTAGCTTATGTTAGTGGCATTTTTCAGGTGGGGGATGGAGAGACTGATCACTATTGTTGGCAGCGACCCGAGGACATGACAACGCCACGAAGAGCATATAAAGTGGATGAAAACAACCCCGGCTCTGAAGTTGCCGGCGAGACGGCCGCAGCTTTGGCAGCTGCGTCTATTTTGTTTAAGAAAACAAATCCACATTACTCTCAACTACTTTTGCAACATGCACAACAGGTATACATGTTATTTAGTTAGTAATTAAATATATTTATTTACATTCCATAACATAGTTTGGTTATTTGACTTGATTTAATTGAAATTAAATTTTAATTAGATTCATATAATTGGCTATGATAGATTATTATAGCTAACAAAATGGTTGTGATAATTGTTGTAGTTGTTTGAGTTTGGTGACAAGTTCAAGGGCAAGTATGATGAGAGTGTTGAAGTGGCTAAGGGGTACTATACTTCAGTTAGTGGGTACATGGATGAGTTGCTATGGGCAGCAATTTGGTTATATAAGGCTACTGAAAAGGATGAATATTTGAAGTATGTTTTGGAGAATGCTAATGATTTTGGTGGGACCACTTGGGCTATGACAGAATTTAGCTGGGATGTTAAATATTCAGGTGTTCAAGCCATTGCTTCAATGGTAAATTATTCTTTCTCACACTTCCTAATTAAAAGAAATAATACTTTTCTTCCATCCTTTTCTCACTTGGTTATAATCTCTCAAAGGATCATTGTTCAATATTATAAAGTTTTAAAATATCATATTTGATGGCGTTGTGACATTTTAGTTTTTCAAACAAACCATATACATATCTGAAATTATAGAGGATTTGACAAAATCACAGTTGTCAGACTCATCTTATCGTAAATCTAAACATGCGCTAAATATAAAAATATAAGATAAGCTCTCAAATAGTGATAACCATGAAATTCATGTGGTTGATGCTTAGACAAATGAAAATTGATTATGCATATTTTCTTTATAATTATTTATTTTTTCATACATATATCCTAACATCTTCTTTTAACAGCTTCTTATGGAAGAAAAACACAAGAAACATGAAGTGATACTCAAACAATATTGTTCAAAAGCAGAACATTATTTTTGTGCATGTCTTAATCTTAACAATGCAAGTAAAGATAACGTGGATCGCACCCCAGGAGGGTTACTATACATCCGCCAATGGAACAATATGCAATATGTTGCAAATGCTGTATTTCTTCTCACCATTTACTCTGATCACCTTTTAGCTACAAATCAAAAATTGCATTGCCAAAAAGGTGAGGTGGGTCCCAATGAACTCTTAGCCTTTGCAAAATCACAAGTTGATTACATCTTGGGTTCTAATCCAATGGGTATGAGCTATTTGGTTGGTTATGGTTCTAATTTCCCAAAAAGGGTGCACCATAGGGGTGCATCCACTGAATCATACAAACGGAACATGGGTTTTATTGGGTGCACTCAAGGCTATGATAATTGGTATGAAAGTCCTAAGCCTAATCCTAACATTCTCATTGGTGCCCTTGTTGGTGGACCTGATAATAAGGACCAATTTAGAGATGAAAGAAGAAATTTTGAACAGTTGGAGGCTTGTACCTACAATACTGCTGCACTTGTAGGAGTTTTTGCTAGATTGTACAATATTTCAGAGTCATAATGTTTTAATGTATTTGTTGATTAACCACCTTTGATAGTTCTAGCTAAATGACATTGTATGATAAAAAATAATAACTAAATGCAAGAAGTATCTTATTTTAACATAACTTAGTTCTTGAAAGTCGACATCAAGGCTGAAGATCTCTATCAAAACAATTGGTGCTTAAGTTTGAATATATACGCGCGTGACTCCTGAAATGAATTATTGTGATTGAGAGAATATATTAAATGTTAGTTAGGAACGATACATTTATGAAAATAATAAAAACAACTTGTTTGACATTTTTCAAAAAATATACACAATTGTTGACTTCAAGAATCTATTATTTCTTTATTAGCAATTAAAATTAACACAAATATTATAAAATGAAATGTGAAAATGTTTTTACAAAATAAACAAGACTTTAATAAATAGAAAACCCTTTGGCCGCACAAACATCCCTGATTGTGTTTGGTGCGTTAACGCAGAAACAAAGTCAACACTGAAACTGAATCAAATGTCTTCTTCTTCGGCTTCAGAGATTCTTCAAGAACTTGAATCATTGAAGAACCAAAAAACCAAAATCGAACAAAAAATATCTTTGTTAGAATCTCAATTGAAAGATATTAATCTCCCAAAACACGCTTCTTCTGCATCCTCTAATGGGTCTTCTTCACCATACCCTACAAATGGATTGGAACCTCACATGATCCATAGATACAGTCGTCACCTTGTTCTTCCTTCCTTTGGTGTTCAAGGTATTACACATTCATTCATTCCATTCCTCATGCAAATTAGGCCATGTTTGGATAAATTGTTTAATTAAGCTATTTAAATGCTTATGTATAACAGTATAAGCTATTTCTGTAACAAAGGATTAAGGCCCTATTTTGATAAACTATTTAATTTGAAGCTTATTGGCATAAACACTTATCATGATAAGCGCTTATGCATAAATTATTTCTATAACAAGATATGAAATAAAGTTAAATTATTTGCAAATAAACTGTAAGTTTTTTTTCGTGTATGTTTGGTTTTGCGTCGACAAAAAATTGATTTTGAATGAATTGATTCTAGCTAAAAGTGAGTTGAAGGTGAAGTGATTTATGTTTGGATGCATTTATGTAAATGTGAGTTGAGCAATAAATTTGAGTGTTGAAATGAATTCTAGAATCAAAAGCTCTAATTTCTAGCTTCAAATAGAATCAATTCAGGAGGCAAAATCAATTCTATCCAAGAGCAACCAAAGATGTCATAATTGATTCTACGCCTCTAGAATCAATTTTGGCCCCTCTAGAAGTAAAACCAAACACTCACTTCATAAGTTATCCTGGAGAGCATATGAAAATAAGTTGAAAACAACTTATGAGCATGTCCTAAGTTGTTTCCATAAGTTCTTCGAAAATAGGCTCAAATTAGTCGATCAAAATAGGCCCTAAATAAAGTCAATTTGTTTTCATATAAGCTATAAGTTGTTTTTATCTGCTATCCTGGGAAGCTTATGAATATAAGCTGAAAACAATTTACGTACATATCGTAAACTGTTTCTATAAGCTCTCTCAAACAATCTCACAAGTGCTTTTGCCAGTGGATAAATTAAAATAAGTCCCTGAAGTCATTAGTAGCAAAGACTTAAGAGCACTCATTAGCAAGACTTAGGTCAGTTTGGGAAAACCACTTGATTAAGTGTTTATATCATAAACAGTTATCATATAAGTACTTACCTATCAGATATTTCTGTAGTAAATTATTAAATAAAATTGAACTGTTTTAATATAAGTTGTAAGTTGTTTCCATTAGCTATCCTTAAGAGCTTATGAAAATAGGTTGAAAAAAATAGCTTATGTACATGTCATAATTTGTTTCTATAATCTCTTCCAAACAGCCTCACAAGTGTTTATGCAGGAGATAAATTCAAATAAACCGATCCAAACAGACCCTTAGAATATAGTAATTGGTGTTGGTTTGCAATTGCTTTATAGAAATTATAAACCTTTAAGTCTTAACAATTCACAATCTTTGAAAATTGTTTTTAATTACATTTTGTTTACTTCCATGGTGTGCAGGGCAGGCAAATCTGTTGAAGTCATCAATTTTAGTTGTGGGAGCCGGAGGACTGGGTGCTCCTGCATTGTTATATTTTGCAGCTTCTGGTGTTGGTAAAATTTGACACTTTTTCTAATGATTGCTGCCTTTTTCTATAATATTGTTAAAGCTTACATTTTAAAAAATTGCACAGGTAAATTGGGTATTGTTGATCATGACAAGGTTGAGCTCAGTAATATGCATAGACAGGTATAGTATTATTTGCTAAACTTGTGGCATGGCTAGTGCGACATGTACGATGTAGCTTGTTTATTGTTCATGTGTGTTGTGTGGCCGTTTTTACACTTCTGCGGGTACAAGTTGTAGTTAACATGTATCTTTTTGTTTACTTTTGATTTCCTGTTTGTAACTTTGATCTTATTCACTTCAACTCATTCATGCGTGTTTCAGATTATACACACCGAAGCATATATTGGTCAGCCAAAAGTGAAATCCGCTGCTGCTGCTTGTCGCGCGTATGTTGCTCTCTTTTATCTCACCTACAATTCGTGTCGGTTTTGGATCAAATGTTCGTAACAAATTTGTATCATTATTGTTGGATCTAAGTTTTTGTGAATATTTAGGGTCAACTCATCTGTTGAAGTCGTGGAACACGAAGAAGCTCTGCGAACTTCCAATGCTTTGGAAATTTTCAGCAAGTATGTTTCCTTTCTTTAATAAGATCGGTCTTTCTTTTTTCTTAAGGCTCGTTTTCTTCGATCCTTACTTTTTTTGTTTCCCTTTTGAATGTTACCGCTGAACCCATGTGATTTATTTTTTTATCATGTGAATTTGCTAGATACGATATAATAGTGGATGCAACAGATAATGCTCCCACCCGGTATCTAATCAGTGACTGCTGTGTGGTACTAGGAAAGGTAAATCTTACTATTTTGATATAAGAACAAATTGCGACTGTCTGAATTGATGTCAAACAAGGCTTTTCCTTTGTTACTATATTTTTTTAGGTTCATGAATGAATGCACTCTGTAAGTCATTTGATTCGTTGATGCACATGATATCTCGACTCGATTAATTCGGAAAAAAGGAAGTTATGTGTGTGTTGAAACATAAAATATTGAAACTTTCACATATATTATGACACAGATGAAGGTTGATTTCAACAAATAATATTAGATTTCTGAGCTAGGTTGGATGCATGCTATTGATTGTGGGCGAAATGGCTTTATTAATTTCAATAGTATTCAAAATGTGTTGCTATATGAGTTATTGCCTCTAAAATCCTTGTGCAATTTTCCCACTAAGTGGCAAATGAAGATTTTGAATTCATTGTAAATTTGCAATTTTTTATCTCTCTCATACACCGGAATTAAATATAAATAAAAAGATCCAAAAAGTGAAATTTGGACCAAATACATTTGAATCTTTTTTTTCTTATTTTCACTCCATTAATGTTTCCCCAACCATATTTTTAGCTTATTTTGTCGCATATGCAGACAACATGATTTATAGGAAAAGTTAAGGTACTTCTGTTGCAACTTCTTTAATTAATTGCTCTCGCTGTATATGTATACATGCAGCCCCTCGTATCAGGTGCCGCTGTGGGATTGGAAGGGCAGGTATATGTCTAATTATTTTGTCGCATCCCTTTATGTCTTTGATTATATCACATTATTTTGAGGTATACTCATGGAAAATGTATGATGCAGCTCACTATCTACAATCACAACGGTGGTCCTTGCTATCGATGCCTCTTTCCAACTCCACCACCTAGATCAGCATGCCAAAGTTGCGCCGACAATGGAGTACTAGGAGTAGGTATGCTGTCTTCTTTGGTAATAACATAAAAATGTGTCTAATTGTTTAATTCTTGTACATGTCTCTATTAGCCAAGCTCTGATTACTAAATGCAGGGTTTTTAGCATTTTAAATATTTATCATTCATGATTCAAATTACATTGCATCTCATTCGGACCATTTTTCCCCTGCTGTTGCGATTTGTTCTGAATTTCTGATATTTGGTCTGTTCATTTCAGTTCCTGGTATCATTGGTTGTCTCCAAGCTCTCGAGGCAATTAAGATTGCTGCTGCAGTTGGTGAACCACTCTCTGGAAGGATGCTTCTTTTTGATGCATTGTCTGCACGGATCCGTGTTGTATGTTAATAACTTCACAACCTTGCTTATGGTCATTATTTTACGCATTGCCCAACAAGATGGAATTAAGATGTAGAACTCTAATGATATAAATGGATGCCTATTTTTGCAGGATGCATTATGAGAAGAAAAAAAAATTAAGATTGTGTATTAAGATTGTCTATAGCAAGTTCTTATATATAATATATTAGCTAACGATCATATAATCTTATTGCACAGGTGAAAATCAGAGGAAGGTCTATACATTGTGAAGCTTGTGGAGAAAATGCAACATTTAATAAGCAGTACTTCCGGGAGTTTGATTATGAGAAGTTCACTCAGACTCCCTTGCGTGTGGTATGATTTCTTCTAACTTAAAACAATTATACACTTTACTAATTGCCCGAAACAAATATTAGAAGTTAGTTTTTGTATTTAGGAAAGTTAAAATCTACCATCCAACACAGGGTGCCAATCCAACTCATCAGTGACTAAAGTTTTATTTTGGTTGTTATACTTGTTTTCTATTGCCCAAGTGTATTATTGTCTAACCTTTGCTAATGGAATTTAATCGCTGTACTTGATCCCAAAACTTACTAATTTTGAAAAGTAGGAATAATATTTGAGAAAAGGAGGCATGCACTATCGCATAAATTAGTTTTACACTGTGGTCTAATGAAAAAATTCAATATTTTGTAGATATTTTTAAAATACACTTACAAAATGGGCTTATGTGACAATATGATGAGTTTTCATTGGATATCATTGTAAAACTAATTTTTGCGATTCTGCATCTCCATTAAACTCATAATATTTTTCCATATCATTAATGCATTCCAATTTGATGCAAATGCAGCCTCCTTTGAAGTTAAATCTACTTCCTAGTGAATCAAGAATCAGCAGCATGGAGTACAAAGAAATAACTCTCAACAAGGAACCACATGTGCTTGTTGATGTTAGACCAGCTCACCATTTCAAGATTGTGTCACTTCCAAATTCCTTGAACATTCCATTCTCAACTTTAGAGTCTAGGTTGTCGGAAATATCGTCAATTTTGAAGAAAGATGAAGAAGAGGAAAAAGGCACGGTTTCTGAATCAAATGCACAATTATATGTAGTATGCAGAAGGGGAAATGATTCTCAAAGGGCTGTTCAATACCTTCACAAAATGGGTTTTACTTCTGCTAAGGATATTGTTGGGGGTTTGGAGTCTTGGGCTCAAAATGTTGATCCTAACTTCCCCACTTATTAGCTATGTAGTTAAGGTTTATTTTTTGTTTTGAAGGAATACAGTTAAACTTACATTAAGTTATACTTGTTCCCTGCCGTAATGACGTTTTATTCCGGCGTAATGATGTTTGTAGCGGTTGTTTATGTGATTTCTGTTCAGTATGTTAAAGCGAAGAAAAACGGTATTGAACAGTATCTATAGCATTTTGTCGCAGACGTTTTTGTGGAACGGACCACGGTCTAGAACCTATTAGTACTCTACGGATGAGCAAAATGACATGGAGTAAGCTACCTCAAAGACTATTTGATTGTGTCATAGCTTTTCCTTCCTGCACCTTCTTTCTTTCATGCGCTTTCTGTTTGCAAGAGAAACCCTTTTCCGTCCTCCACCTGCTACCTTCAATTTTACCTTGTTGCCACTGGTTCTTGTTCTTCAAATACAAGACCAGAAAAAGCTACATCTACAAAAACACCAACAATGTCACTGATTCCTTTAAATCACATTGATCCTAACAAAATGACAAGGTACTGAATTTCCTTTGCTTTAATTCCTCCTGGGTTTCTCACCAGCTTCCTCATCTTCTGGTTTACTCTGTTGAGTTACCAAGATTCTTCCCTTACATTGGCTTAACAATCCATCTTGCATGGATGTTACTGTTGCTAGTGATGACATGATATCACCTTATGCAGTAAAAAATCTAACATCTAAAAGTTTTCATATTGAAGGAAGTGGATTTTATTTCACTTGGGGAACAACCTCTTCTTTACCATGGTTTTGTAGTCTTGAATCTGGTAGAATGGTTTATGCACAAGGGAAATTGTACTCATGTACTGTAGCCGTTTTAGTGTCTGAGCTTATGACATAACCAATTTGCAAAGCTATTCACCTAAGAATTATCATAGAAACTTTAAGGATTGAGAATATGTTAACACGGGAGAAGTGGCAGCATTCTAACGAGGCCAGACACTCACAGCTTTGAGGCGATGACTTTAGGTTTTATGTCAAATTGGTCCTTGAGAACACATCAACAGTCTATGTCCTTGGTGGTCTATGTCATCGTTTTCCCCCGGACTTAACATCACTGGTTAACATCAAAGACTAAAGTGGTTAACAAAAGGAACAATCAAGAATTTAATTTTGTTTTTGTTTGAGTCCGGATCCAACGTGACAAGTTCTTCAGAAGACCAAAATGGCAGTTTGTCCGTTTTATAATGTTATTTGGACAATTTCATCATAATTGATGGATGTTAAAGAGAATAGAAATGGAACATTAAAATAATATTTGAGATATACATTTATTCCCTATAAATATACCAAGTATCAAGTTTGGTGATTCTTACAAATTTTTCAATATTTAGTCTCTAGCTTTGTTCAGAGCAGAGCTAATAAAACACCGGTTCTTTGAAAAATAGTAGATTGATCATTTTAGATAAGCAATTTCATGAAATATTGTGATGATCACGTTAACATGGTTTAGCGTTCATAAATCTTAACAACGCACAATGTAGCAATACATCACTGGTTAATAAGGTAAGAAACAAATAAATAAAATGAGCCAACTTATGTACTTTGGTCATGCACTTTGGTAAGTAAACAAAATTTGCATATCAAAAGTTAATACTAATGTCTAAAAATTATTTTTCCTCATCTTTCTCACTGTATATGTGAGACTCTCATGCCAACACAAGATACAAAAAAAACAAAAAAGTAAAACTAAGATAACAACCGAAACAATTTATCATGATCACTTGGAAAGTGAATGCATCTTTTACCAACCAAGCAGCAAAACCTTTAGTAGAGCCATCCGAATATACAGACCATTTTTCGCCTGCCTAAAGTAAGCCGCTCTTGGATCATTATCGACTTCCACTTCGATCTACATCAAATAAAAGCAACCAATTTAGTTTGTAGTTCATCTTTACAATGCTTATGTTCATAATGAGTATGAAAGTAGATAGCATCACATGACATGGTCGCGAGTGCTTACTTCGTCGAGTCTTGGAAGAGGGTGCATTACAACAGCATGATTTTGCATCACCTTCAGAACATCTTGATTCACAATATACTTGCCTCTTGCCTCTTCATAAAGGTTAATTTTGTCTCCAAATCTTTCCTTCTGAATGCGAGTTTGATAAACTACATCACACTTTGAAGCCACTTCCATCAAATCAGAACTTTCTTCCCACTCCACTCCTTGTGATGTCAGATACTCTTTTATGTCATCCTATAAAAGAAAATTTCATAGCTCATCATGTCATGTTATGTCCTTTGACATTTTATATCATGTTCATAAGATCATAATAGTATTTATAGCAATTACCTTCATTTTGACCACATTAGGAGAGACCAAATATATTTTCACGTCACGGTACTTGGCAAGTAAGTATGCAAGGGAGCGAACCGTTCTCCCATTAGCAAGGTCTCCGACAAGACCAACTTTAATTCCGTCCAGTTTTCCGATCTCTCTTTCAATGGTATAAATGTCTAACAGTGCCTGAGAAATTTGAAAAGGCAAGAATTTTAACATTATAGTACCATCCATTTACTTTTTAAAAGGTAGAAATGATAATAAAGTACTTGG
>Ga0315913_1011397_pt1 | contig 10057 bp, 6 predicted proteins | sample MpolsnodulesMG_FD_207736 | JGI IMG/M metagenome (GOLD analysis project Ga0315913, IMG submission 207736) | Medicago polymorpha root nodule microbial communities from Los Angeles, California, United States - small nodules | ecosystem: Host-associated > Plants > Roots > Nodule | place: USA...
CTTTGGTTTTTCGGGAGTGTCCAACAAAATAGGCGCCGCTTTGTTTGACTCATTTTGTGGTTGCGGCGGTTTGTTTCCACTTTCAATAATCACGAGCTTTCGAAACAACTCATGTTGATCCAAATACTCATCTTCCCATGTCACCGCATCTTCATTCTTGTGATTGTGCCACTCCGTAGATGATGGAGGTAGTGGACAATCATCCGTAAAAAAAAAGCACGAAATGATTCGGAATTACCCCAAGGCACATGATGGGAGTTTTTTGCTTACCCAGCGGTGGTGACCCTCTTAGTGGGAAAAAATATTTCGATTTTCCAATTTCAAGATTTGTCAACACGACCACACACCTTTTGTAATAATTAGCAACAATGTGTCCCATGTCCGGAAAAGTCAACCACTTATCAACAAGATGTGCACAACCTTTCATATTTGCGGGAGGATGTAAGCCATTTAAAATGTAGTTATAACGATCCTCACCCGCATATACTTCAACTTAATCATCTCTATGATCTTTCAACTGTTGAATAAGATGTGTACGAATCATGATATGACTTTGTTCGGTCAATCCCATGAACTCGGCTATACCCCGAAGTCCAAAATGTCCATCGCCTATAACATCCACCACTTTTTCAATAAATAGAAGCATGAAGTGTGACATATAATCAATAGGCCTCATAACCAGAATAACCTTGGGCTTTGGATACCAAGTAGATGGTGGAAGTGGGAAAAGTGATGTTTTACCAAGACGGGCACCTCTTTTTCTTTTAAATGATGAAGTTGTTGGTGACGGTTGACTATCCGAATTTTGGGAATCAACAACCCCCACGAAGAAGGGATTCCACTAGTCGATGTAATTTTTTCTTTAGACCTCGCAATGTCCACTTTTTCTTGGCTCCCTTGGTTGGTACTTTTCGTGATGGTGGAGACATCATGGTGGTTTCAGGAAATGTCAACTGCCGCAAAACCTCTTTGATTTCAAGCTTCATTTGGTAAGGGACTTTCTTGAGACGTTCTTGAATACCGTTCTACTCATCATCGACAGAAAAACCATCTTCATTACTTTCTTCGTCCATACGTAACCTATGTCAATGATGGTGTATGTAATCCAATAAAATTGGTTTGTCTTCAAGGATCTTAGTAGCAATTTTGCATGCACATGGAAGCCTGTAAGAAGTCCTTTGAACACAACCACAAATTTCTTTGTCCATGCACAATGTTCCCCTACAACGTGACTCTTCCAAAGTAATGTTGTCCAAAGCAAAGCTAGACACATGACCACCTAAACCGAAGTACAAAGTGATATCTTTGAATCTATGTTCCAATACGGTAACACTCTGACCAAATGTTGTTTGTATCGCAGTGAATTGAAGAACCAACATGTCATGTATTTTCTCTCAACGAGTACCCAAATCACCCACACTATTGTCCAAATATTTCTTTACCAAAACTTGAGCCAATTCTACCTTGTTGGTGGTTCTGCAACCAAGATGCAACACATGGTCTGTCCATGCCCTCACTATTTTCTCCTTCACTTCATTGAAGGTGGTCATGGCATAATTTAGGAAAAGTGGGAAATCACTACAAGCATCTTGGAACTCCACTAATGCATTTTCATATAACTATTGAGTGGGCGATTCAACCATAACTTTCCATGCCCTCATTATCTTCTAGACAACATTGCGATTATTCACCTCTTTCCCATCCTTTTTTCCAAAGGATATTTACAACCGAGCAATTTTTACTTAGGCACAAACCCAAATTTTGAAGGTAATTTGCAACCGAGCAATTTTTACTTAGGCACAAACCCAAATCAAATTGATTTGGGCGCACACATAAATGTAATAAATTAAACACTTAATTATAGTTTTAACCTCATAAGTAATCAGATGTTGTGATTTTGATCCCTTAAAAAAAACAATAACAACCTAACCCCCTATGTTTGGCCCATTTTGCAGTTTTACCCAAATCAAATTGATTTGGACACACGCATAAATGTTATAAATTAAATACTTAATTACAATTTTGGCCTCATAAGTATTCAAATGTTGTGATTTTGACCCCTTAGTAAAAACAATAACAACTGAACCCCCTATGTTTGGTTCATTTTGTAGTTTTGGCCCCCGGGCCAATTTTAACTAAGTAAACGCATACGTGGGCGTCATGTGTGTAATTTTTAATTTAAAAAAATAAAAATGTCACGTGTAAATGTGTTAATTAAAAAAAATAATTATTTTAATTTATTTTTAAATTAAAAAAATTAAAAGTAATTAAAAAATAATCAATAAAATAAAATAAAAAATTACACGTGTGCGTTGACGGGTCGAAATTGGTCTATGGGGCCAAAACTGCAAAAGGGGCTAAACATAGGGGGCTCAGTTATTATTGTTTTTTATTAGGGGGCCAAAATCACAATATTTGGATACTTAAGAGGCAAAAACTGTAATTAAGCCTATATTAAAAGAGAAGTTATCTAGTCACATCATTTAAATCTTTTATCTTTTGAGTTTTTCAATTTATGAGTGTGTACCCAAATAAAATTGACTTGAGGTTGTGTCCAAGTTAGAATTTCCCCTTACAACTAGATGTCTTTCTTAATTTTAACACCTTTAATAAATAACTCTTGAAAGGTATTTTGCAGCACAAAAAGATATTGAGGGATCTAAAAAAATTATCAAAATATGGTTGGGCTAAAGCCTAAAATTACCAAAATTACTCTTTAAGCCTTTGTATTGTTACGAAGTCCTCGTTTTTTTTGTGTGTGTGTGTGTTTTCTCATTATATATTTTTTATGAAAATATTTAATCGGAAGCTCTAATTTTTGTTGTTGTTTATGGATCGATTATATTAATACCTTGATACGAGTAGAAATACAGGGTGACATTTAGCATACACAAGTAACTCTTTTTGTGTATCATACAAAAATGATTTTTTCACCATTGATATATGAATATTTTATTCAATGGCTAGGATTAGAGATTGGTTACCTCTTTAGTGAGTTTAAGTGATTGAATGTTTGTAATTGTAATGTCACCCCCAAGTTATATGTAATTATATATATGTATTTTCAATATTAATTAAAAATATCATGAATTGTTTACTCATTTAACGACAAAATTTAGCTAAAACTTATATATGTATTTTTGACATCTTGCAATTTATTAATATAAATATCATGTGCACACAGCCTATCCAGTAAATAACATTTAATTTTGTCAAAAAACAGTAAATAATGTTTAATTAAATTTTACTAATTAAATAGGAAATGTTACGAACATTTTATGTTTAAATAAGAAGTCTAAAAGAATAAATGTAAAAATAGGAAGAATAAAATAAATTCTGGGAATAAAATGTTCAATAATTTATTGGATTTAACCCAAAATTGTTCAATAATTGGAACTCATTAAGGAAAAGCTTATCAACACAAAGACAAGGATATCTTGTATTTATCACCAAACCTAAAGTATGTTCCCAACTATAATTTATGTGAAAACATCAGAAGATGAGCATGAGGAAATGAACTTAACAACATAGTATCCTTTCATTGCTTGAACTGAAAATAAAAATTCAACCATTATTGAAGTTCACAACCTAAAACTGAAATTGAAGATCGCAGGTCGATACAAATAAAAGAAATCGCAGATCGCAAAAGGGTAATTGCAGGGGGGGGGAACCAGAGAAAATGAGAATGATGGTGGAAGTGAGAACTGTATGAGAGAGAGAAGGAAGAAACTCAATTTGGTTGGTGAAAGATTAATGAAAAGTATTATTAATCGTTTCTGGACAAATAATAAAGAGGGAAATCAATTTGGCCAAAATAGTATATTGTGTTGTTTTGAGGAGAAACTTTGATTTAAACAAAAAAAAAGGGGGTCAGTTTAGAATTACACGTAAGACCTGTCTACCTGCTAGTGAAGGTTAAAAAACCTTTTTGTATGGTACCCAAAAACATTCACTTGTGTATCCTAACCTTCACCAGAAACACAATGAATGACAAAACTGTGTCAAGAGATTTAACTTCGATACATTTCCATAACTAAATTTAAACTCAGAACCTTTGATTAAAGTGCAAGAGGTCTATTACCATTTCATCTAAATATTCTTAAGTCTATCGGAATCTATCTCATGATACACTATTTTCTTTTTCTTTCTGTTCTGAGCAACACACAAGGTCTATAGAGAAACCTTCAATAGCTACATATTAAAAAACAATTTACTCAATCACATAAAAATTCTATTGTTATTTTTGTGTTTTAATGTGAAATTGTACATTTGTAAAAATACAATTCAAAAGTTTTTGCCAACTCATTGAGTTTAGTATATAAATTATAAAGTTAGTAGTGGAACATCTAATTTTTTTTTCACTAAAATTGGACTACCAATCTAAATGGAAAACTCAAGGAACCAAATAGTTGAGGAGTAACATGAAATCTAAAGTCGATTACCTGATAAGGTATAAGTTTAATTGCAGTTTTAGCCTCCTAACTTTCTCAAAGTTGCAATTTTGGTCCACTAAGAAAAAAACTACAAAACAGCCCCCTAAGTTTTGCACCTGTGGCAGTTTTGGCCCCCAAGGCTGATATTGACTCGGTCTACGCTGACGTGGCACCCTAAGTGAGGTGCCACATGTTTTTTTTTTGCATTGGGGGGCCAAAACTGCTACAGTTGCAAAACCTAGGGGGCTGTTTTGTAGTTTTTTTTCTTCTTAGGGGGCCAAAATCGCAACTTTGGGAAAGTTAGGAGGCTAAAACTGCAATTAAGCCTAAGGTATAAGTCCCATCATTGTTGTGGATTAATACGACATCTTGAGGGCCTAGACTCGTAGACCCACGTGGTTAATCGTCGGTTATATAAACCTTAGATGATAATTGATCTTGGAACATGAATTAATTAAACAAATGACTGGAAGGGATTTGAAGAACCTTAACCACGGTTAAACCTCTGAATCAAAACTCAACAATCTTGCAAACTCCTCGCAATTAACAATTTTTAATTATAAGTTTAGTAAATTGCCTAGTAGAAAACGATAACCTTTCTGAGGATGATAACTTACTACTTTATTACTTAGAATAGTTTGGTGCACTTGCTAACTTTGGCACCACTAGCTGCCGAGCTGGATCCCCCAAACAAATCTCTTAGAAAGGTCTAGTGTAACGAACAAATCCCAAAGAATGGGGTATACATTTTCGTTGGATTTGACTTTGGGTGTGTCCCATACTGTCGCTGGTGAATTATGATCATGTACGAAAAGCAAAAAACACAACATGTTAACCAAAACGAGTTATATTTAATTAAGACTAAAATATTTTATGGACGGGGCCGCTATGACCTATTACATTAACTGAAATTTTATCATTAGCTTCAATCCATCAAAATTTTCAAAGGCTCTGGTCACTGGTTGGGGGATTGCGGCCTCTCGGTTCACTGCCCCAGGTCTACCCTCCCAGTTTTCCCGAGAAGCTTGATGATTTGGATCGCCTTAACTTTTGGTATACCTGACCACACTGATGGTCAGCTTAGACAAGTATACCAAATCGTTTACCAAATAATAAAGTGATAAGTAGAGTATCGTATCCACATGGATTGTCGTTTTGTTCAAACAATTTGCATTAATTTTTTTTTATGTTACATTTCTCTCCCCCTTAATGGACTAAAAATAATTAGACTCTTGGAAGTTACACTGGTGATTTAAAAAGCTTAAAATTAATCCTAAATTAGTGTTATCAGACAAGTTCATGATAAATTATTATTTAATAATATTAATAATTTATAGTCCATTGATTTATGATTAATTTTAAACTTTTAAATTATCAGTGTAACTTCCAAGAGACTAATTATTTATCGTTCATTCATTTTTGGATGATTCAATTCTCGCAAGGACAAAGACACCATTGGTGTTGTATCAAAAGTAAATATGTTTTTATATTGTATCCACATGGACTAGTGCGATATTATAAGCCGTTCAACAATAGTTATCATTTTAAGTTAAGGTTTATAAGTTGTTTTTTTTCGAAATCTAATTGAACTATAATGCAGTAAATAAAATGGAGTTATATAGAGACGTAAAACTGCTGGAATTAGACATCATTAAACAAACGTCACATATATTATCATTATCAAACACATAGACTCTAGTTATCCATCTATATTACCACGTATCACTCGACAACATCGTTTATGTCTAAATAATGTCGTGAGTTTGATCGTATTGTTTAATCGATGATTTCTTGGCCTATTAAACAATACAATAACATTAAGACTTGATACATAATGTGGTTATCAAAACCTAAAACCATTTCTACTATTTAGGGTTTAATAGAGGTCATTCTAACCTATATTCAAAATGTATTTTCCAATAATAATTCAAATCTATAAGATCAAAAACATAGAAAGCAAGAATAACATCAATATCATGAATAACTAAAATCATATATGACTCAGATCATAAATAATACATATTGAGTCTGATCAATTACGTCTAATCCCAACAAATGAGATTTAGCTAATCATTGTCATGTTAGCCTTGCAAAATTGGAAGAAATAAGTGGAAAGCATAACAAGATTGTGATTTCTCAATGAACTTTGATGAATCCGCACTCTCACACTCTTGTTTTGTGTTTCTCTCTTCAATTTGTCCATGTATCTCTCTAAAAAACATAAGATATCTCTGCTGGAAATGAGTGAATGGCTTTTATACTTCTTATGGTAAGTGACTGCTCGCCGATCGACGGGAGGCTCGCCATGGCGAGCGAAGCTTTATTCGCTAGTGGGTTTCTGCCACATTAACAAAGTGGTTAGAAACCGCCTTTGTTCGTCATGGCGAGGGCCATGCTCGCTTGGCCATGCCATGTTTCCCTGGATTCCATGTCTCTCTGACTTGGTACGCTTCAGGCTCGCCATGGCCTCGCTTGGCCACAAATAGAACTTCTAAAAATGGGTGCTCTCTAACTTGCCTCGCCTTGTGCTTGCTTCAAACTCGTTGTGGCGAGCTTTGTCACCATTACCTCGCCATGGGCTCACTGTGGCGAGCCTTGATAAACTTGAACTTGATGCTCTATGACTTGGATCGCTTTTTTCTCGCCCCAGGCTCGCCACGACGAGCCTATCTTTGCACTTCCTTTTGTTTCCTTGCTTTCTAAGTGTCTTGGCAAGCATTTTCCTGCACAAAAGGTTGTTATTAGGTATAAAAAACATAAATTGACAATTCTTCATTATTTTTGGGCTTTTCATTAGATAACTTGTAAAACAATTAATCAAAGTGTATAAAACATAATAGATATTTAACTACCTTATGACACTTATCAACCATCGGAATCACGAATGCACATTCATATACCAACTTTATTTTAATTAGAAAAGAAAGGGGTATCAACATTACATATATATTTTTATATTTTGTTAGAAAAAAAATATATTTACGCATATTTTTCAAAATATATTTATACAAGCTAATAAGATAAAAATATTCCTTAAAAAAAGTAAAACGTATTAGCGTCCCTCTAGATCCGAGGCCTCTACGGTCGCTTATTCCAACCATGGTCAAAGGGATATTTTAAATACATGTTTTTATTTTTTATTTTTATAAATACTAGTGTTCTTCGTTCAAAAATAAATACTAGCGTTATGCGGTTTCATTTTTTTTTACAATACTAACGCGTGTTATAAGCAATGCTTTTTGATAAAATTTTAATTTTGATTAAAATTATAAGTGTACATATATGGATTTTTAAATAATAACAAACTATGTCTATATTTTACCAAAAATATAAAAAATATAATAAAATTATTATCTTTTTCAATAACACCAACAATATAGCTAGAATTCTTAAAAGCAAATTTGTTTAAAGATACAACTTGAATACTTAGAAATTAAAAAAATCATGTATTCCCTTTGTATATTGTTATAGTGGTTAATCCTTGAGTTATAATTTCTAAGAAAATGTCTTCAAATTTTTTTTCTAAGAAAATGTTTATGGACAAAAAACATGTTTATGGAAACAGTTGTACCATTAAAGTTTTTCTTTCTTTTTATTTTCCCCTACTTTTTTCGATTCTATTATGATATTAATTTTCCTTCAAAAAAAAATCCTATTTATTTGTTAATATATTAATGAATATCGGATTTTATTATATATATATACAGAAATATACTAATGGATATACTAATAACAAAACAATGAAAAAGATTTCATTAAATATTTATATTTTTTTGAATCATCCCTAAATATATTTTATGTTTCTCTACTTTAACTAAAATTATTTTTTGGTTCACCTTTTTCTAAAATTAGGGTTTTGGACCCTTTATAACTTTTGGGACCTTTTCCCTTTTTTTAATGACGTGGTAGTATTGTGGCAAATTCGAATAAGATAAAATTGCTCTATGTCATTAGAGATGTTTAAATCTAAATTGATTCAAAATAAAACCTTAAATCTGATTCAAAAAATAGTAAACTATTCATGGTAAAAATTCATTGGATATTTTTTTTTTGAAGGAATTCATGGTAAAAATAGTAAACTATACATAGTAAACTATACATGATACTTTTTTAACAACTATTAGATCAGATGATATCGTACTTTCCGTTTTCAAAAGAGAACCAAACCAAATTGAACCGCACGTAAATTTATTTTATTAGTGTAGTATACTAGATTAATCTATTATTTGTTATTTTTTATTAATATTAATTAGTTTTTTTTACTAAACCACATAAAATTATTAAATCTGGATGGTATCATAAATAATTTTTTATTTTAGTATGAATTGATTTATTTAATTATGATACAACCCAAAAAACAATTTGAACTAAACCACGTCAAATTGGATTGTATTATAATCAATTTTTTTTAGAAGTAATCCAAACTAAATCGAATTGTTAATATTTAATTTTTTAGGTCAGATGATTAATCCAAATCGCACCCTAAACACTCATACATGCCATTGAATAATATTCGTGCCGTTATTTTTGTAATTTTTTTAAGTTTATTATTTATTTTATGTCTAAATATGTTTTTGGTCCTTATACATATATCATCTTTTCATTTTAGTCCCTTTAAAATTTCCCTTTGACATATAGTCCCTACAAAATTTTCAACCACTATTTTTTGTCTCTCTTTTTAAGCCAACTCGTGCGTAGCCTTTGTATTTTTTAATAACATTGAGCAAAAATCTGTAGAATATTATAAAAATCCCTAAAAAAAATATAATTTCTAATAAAACTCGAATTAAACAAGGATTTTTAATCGCAAAAAATATAAAAATTCATATTTGATTTATGTTTGTTCAAAAATTCTAATTATTTTTGGTAGAGATTATTACAATATTATAAACTTTTATGCGAAATTTTATTCAAAATTATGAATTCTACGTATGAGTTTACTTAAAAGGAAAGACCAAAAGTAAAGATGAAAAACATTTGAGAGACTGAAATTTGAAGAATTTTTTTAGAGGGACTAAAACAAAATTGGATATATCTATAGGGATAAAAAATATATTTAACCCTTTATTTTAGTTTAATTATTTAATATTAATATTTTTTTCTATAAAACAATTGATTTGTAACCCTAAATTCCAATTACCTCAAATCTTTGAGTTCTCGATTATCTTCTTTATCCTTCGTTCAAGCTCCGACATATTTTATTTCGCCATCATTGTTCTTTGCCTACATACACTGTCGTCCCGTCCTAATCGGCACACACACATTCGTTCTCATTTTGTGCAATATGTTCGCAATCCATCTTCCATATAGGAAGATTGTGCAAAATGAAAACGAGCCATGCGCGATCACCTATCCCAATCATATGCCTACCGCCACACATTCATTTTTTTTTACGAAATATATTTTAATTTTGTTTATATAAATATTTAATTTACAAATCACCATTTCTTTTTGTTTTTAAGAATTCTCATGATATTGTCTTCGTTTACCCTGTTGTAGGTATGAAATTTCCACCGTTTAGTTGGGATTAACCTTTGTCGGAGAATATGTTGGGCACATACGGTGGTTTTTCCTCGTTCAACCAAATTTTTTTCATACGAAAGAGTTAAAGATCGATCTCATAT